>Ga0210390_10000017_pt1 | contig 206591 bp, 151 predicted proteins | sample IncBWH11OmetaG_FD_161050 | JGI IMG/M metagenome (GOLD analysis project Ga0210390, IMG submission 161050) | Forest soil microbial communities from Barre Woods Harvard Forest LTER site, Petersham, Massachusetts, United States - Inc-BW-H-11-O ... | reverse complement strand
CCTCGCATTCCTGCGAATACCCGTCCTCGATGTAAAAGACATCGCAAAAGGTGGCCTCTTCGGTGGCTTGAATATTGATATAGGTGCCGGGAGGGGCGGTCTGTTGCGCGGTGACCCCGGCGGTGCCATGCGCACCGCCAACTCCGCCAAACTTAGCGGTAGCGGAGACGGTGTTTTCCCCCACGCAGCCCGGCGCACAGTTTCCCCCTTGCTCGCAGGCGTTTGGAGGACATGGCCACGTGCCGTATCCGGGTACGGATAGCGATGGGACAGTCAAGTTGAGATGGTAGCTGACGCCGCCGGAGCTGCGCACAAACGTGAAGGGACCGCCTCCTGCGATGGAGCTGGCGGTGCCAAGAATCGTTGACCAGCTCGCACCAGAATTCGCCGAGACGTGAATCTTGCCGCTGGTGTCGATTGCGGCGACGGCAGTTTCGCCCCCCGCTGCGATGGCGTTCAGAGCGGCGGATACGGCGAATCCAGGAGAGACCACGCTCCAGCCGCCGCTGGAGTTAAAGGTGAAAATGCTGCCCGCCGAGTTCGCGATCCAGACGTTGTGTGCATCTCCGACTGAGAGGCTGGCGGCTGCGCCGGCTATCTTTAACCAGACACCGCTCACCCAATGGAAGATTTCGTCTGCCGAATCCAGGCACCAGATGTCGCCGTCTGCGCCAATTTCCGCGTCTGCGCAGGTTCCATCGCCGGCCAAAAGTGTCCATGCGGTCTTGGCGGAGTTGAGGATGTAAACATTGTTGGACCCTGTGGTTTGCGCCAGCACGTTCGTCGCATTGCCCACTGAAATGTGCTCGATGGCGAGCCCGCCGGCCTTTTGCAGGGCTGATGCAGCTTCGGCCCAGCCCGCAGCTTGCGTGTAAGTGAAAATGACCCCGGCGCTGTTCAAGCCGTAGATAGTGCCGTCGACGCCAGCCTTGGTTTCCACGGTGACCCCACCGATTGAGGTGAGGCAGTTCCCGGTGGCGCACCATGTGGTGTTGTCGGCTAGGGTAACGGTTGCGTTCCAGCCGTATTGCCCAAAGAGTGGAAGGGATAGCAAGAGCGTCACAACCAGCAGACGTGCGGCGTTGCGCATCGGGGTTTCCTCTTTATTTAATTTCTGTTGCCCCTGGGGAATGTTGCTCGGTGGGTTCGGCCTAGCGGGGAGAGTGTCGCGGATTCTGGCAATTCCTGAAACAATCCGGATTTTGTTACGAACACCGAATCCCAGGAGTGCTTCTGGCGGTCTATCTGTGTGATTCCATTGCTAGCACAGCAAATTCTAGTGAAAGGGCTTTTCTTCGTCATTTGCGATTAATTCGTTACGAAACGCGAACACTTCTCGCCGAACGCATAAAACCGTTTTTCGAGATGTGGAAGCGATTAGCCGGGAACGCTGTTGAGGAGAGAACTTAGTCGTCACTACAGGAATTGAATCACTCTTACTGATTTCCCAACACTGAAGCGCTGGGCCTATTTTCGTGTGCCCCTCCGGGGCGCATTTTTTATCGAGCCGATTTTTTAGCTGGCCTGCATGATCGACGATGACGCCAGTAATCCCGCCGCCAGTTCCAGGTCGTGGAGGTCTTCCCGGCTGAAGTCTCTGGTGAAGCGCGGGTCGAGGCCTTTGCGGGAGACCTGGACTACTCCCAGCACCGAGGATTCGTGATCGAGAATTGGCACCGACATTAGTTTCTGGATGGGAGGTGGCGGCTGCGGAGGATCGTCTTCGACCACGATCGGTTTGATCGTCTCAAAGATGCTGGCATGCTTGACCCGGGCGAAGTTATTGAAGATTTCCGCTTTCTTGCTCAGTGCGGTGTGAGCCGCCACTGCCTTGCTGGAGATTGGGATCGCACCGGTGGTCCGCAGATGCTCGGGAAAAATGAACTTGAGCAATCCGCCTTCGAGCCGTAGCAAGGCGACTTCCGCGTTTTGCACCCCGAACACTTTCGCCAACACCATGCTAACGTCGAGCGGCGTCACGCCGTGGCCCAGCACCGCGCCCAGAGGCATAAGATTTTCGGGAAGAATGATTTCGTCAGTGGCTGCGTCTTCAGGTTTAGGCGTCATAGAGCGCTCACAATTTCAATTCAGGAACCGGGCTCAAGTCTCGCACTTTGAACGCCAGTTAGCCGCTGTATTCATATCCTACAACCCCTTTCATTTCAGCAAAGTAGCTTCGGATCATGTACTTCTGGAAGCTCCCAGAAACAAGCTCTCAGCCAGAAATCCGCAAGCAGCTTGACACTTTTTGTCAGTAGAAATCCGCCGAGTAAGCCCCAGTTTCTCTAAGGCGTCCTGGCACGGCAGCGGATTCCACCCGTGCCGCTTCCCTTCCGGCCCCAAAAATCATTACACTGCCCTCTATGACTGTTCCCGCGCAACCCAACGTTAAGCTGATCAACTCTCCCGACTACCGCGAAGCCTACGCCAACAGCGTGCAGATGCGGGTAAACGTCTGGGACTTCTTTTTGGCCTTTGGCACACTGCAACAGCAGAACGAAACCCAAGTGGAGATCCGCAACTTTCAGGGAATCTATCTCAGCCCGCAACAAGCCAAAGCCCTGCTCGGACTTCTGCAGCAGAACGTCTCCGGATATGAGAGCGCCTTCGGGGAGATCAAACTCGACCCGCGCATGACGCCATCAGGCCCGGTGCATTAAATAGAAACCGTTTTGTGCCGCTGTCGCAGCCGGGTATCAGCTTAGGCCAGGAGGAAGAATTCTGAAGGATCGCCGGTCTCAAGGGAGCAGGCCGGTTGGTTGGTCCGGCGCGTATCCGGCCCTGGTATTCGCGGTTATCTTTGTATTCATCTTTCTACTGCACATGCCTCTGTTGCGCTTGCCCTACTTCTGGGACGAGGCTGGCTATTATGTTCCCGCGGCACGCGACCTCTTGCTCACGGGAAGTTTAGTTCCTCATTCAACCGTTTCGAATGCGCACCCGCCGCTCGTGCTCGCGTGGATTGCCCTGTGGTGGAAGGTTGTAGGCTACGCGCCGCTGGTCACGCGAACCGCAATGCTGGTCATCGCAGCCTTCGCGCTTTTGGGTGTGTTTCGCCTGGCCGAGCGCGTCGCTAATACAGAGGTCGGCGTTGCGTCCACTCTATGCACTGCGCTGTATCCAGTTTTCTTCACCCAGAGTTCACTGGCCCAAGTTGATTTGGCCGCCGCAGGTCTTATTTTTTGGGGACTCTCGTCCTATGTCGACGGTGAGGAGGTAGCAACGCTATCCTGGTTCGCCCTCGCGGGTTTGGCGAAAGAGACTGCGATTCTTGCTCCGCTTGCGCTTGCGGGATGGGAGGCCGCTGGTCTGCTTGCGCGCAAGAGTTCGCTGCGAAGGCTCTGGCTCTTTAATAATGATGAGCACAATGACGACGAGCCGCAGCTTCGTTTTCGCTCGGCCCGGCGCATCGCTTCTCTCCTGCTTCCGGCGTTGCCGCTTGCTCTTTGGTATGCCTATCATCACGCGCGCACCGGATACGTATTCGGCAATCCGGAGTTTTTCCGCTACAACGTAGCAGCGACTCTCAGCCCGACGCGCTTTTTTCTTGCGCTGGCCATGCGAATTTGGCAAGTGGTCGGCTATCTCCATTTGTGGGTGTTGACGCTGGCGATGGCCGTGGCGATGTGGATGCTGCCGCCGCAGAGAGATTCTGGCGGCGCGCGCTTTCGCATCAGTTTCCCGGTGCAGATAGTGTTCTATGTCATTCTTCTGATTTTTCTTGTTGCAATGGCACTGATCGGCGGCGCGGTGCTGGCTCGGTATATGCTGCCGGTCGTTCCTCTGGTGATTATTCTCTCGGTCTCGACGTTGTGGCGGAGAGTGAAGTTCTGGCGGACGGCTATAACTTTCGTTGCGCTGTCCTTCGTATTAGCGTGGTTCTCGAATCCTCCTTACGGGTTCTCGCCTGAAGATAATCTCGCCTACCGCGATTACGTCACGATGCATGAAGACGGCGAGCGTTTTCTGGAGGCGCGTTATCCCATGGCTCGGGTGCTTACGGCATGGCCGGCATCAGATGAATTGAGCCGTCCCTGGCTCGGGTATATCACGCGCCCGATGCGCGTCGTACGCATCGAAGACTTTTCCCTTGATGAAATCATGTCCGCCGCGGATTTTCGTTCAAGCCAGCGTGACTCGAATTATGAAGTCGCTCTGATTTTCTCGACTAAATACGAACCCGGTCCCGCACGTTGGGATCATTGGAAAACCTGGACGAAACTGAAGACCCGTTTTTTCGGCTTTCATCGCGATCTGCCCGCCGCTGCTGTGGCGCAGATTCTTGGTGGCCATATCGTGTTTTCAGAACAGCGCAAAGGACAGTGGGTGGCTGTTATTGAAATGGAAGAAGGTGAAGTGCAAGCTGCGGAAGCTAGAATGCGGAAGTAAGAACTCAGAATGCAGCAGTTAAGTACTTAAGTTCTGCACTCTAACCTCTGCGCCTACGTCTGCATCAGATGACACGAGTGGGTTTTGATCACCAGCCAAACCTCGCGCCCGACAATAAGTTGTAGTGCGTCGCGAGCCGCCAAAGTTAAATGAACATTCATTTCGACGCCGCAGTCGACCCGGGCCAAAACGATCATGTCGCACCGCTCAATCGAGACCACGCTACCAGCGATCACATTCCGCGCGCTGAGTCCTTCCGGCTTCGCAATCGCAAGCAGAATATCGCCTGCGCGAATCCCAATGCGTAGGCGCAAGCCAACTCGTGCACGAATCAGAGGTGTCTCCAGAAGAACACTGCTTGAAGTGTCACCACTCGAAAGGCGGCACATCATGGTGCCACGATCTTCACGCACCGATTCCACCGTCGCATCGAAGATGTTCTCAAAACCAGCCAACTGCGCCACGGTTTCCTGGAGCGGAACGCTGAGCACCTCGTGAGGAGATCCCTGCGCGATGATGCGGCCCGCGTCCATCACAAGGACGCGTTCGCCCAACGCCAGCACCTCTTCGCGACCGTGCGTGACATAAAGAATCGGGATGCTATGCTCTTCATTCCAGCACCGAAGGTCATCGAGGATTCTTGACTTGGTTGGGGCATCGAGTGCGGTAAGAGGTTCGTCGAGCAGCAGTACGCAAGGATCGGTCACCAGAGCTCGCGCTAACGCTACGCGCTGACGTTCCCCTCCTGAGATTTTCCCCGGACGCTGCTGGGCCAGGTGTTCGATTCGAAACTCCCGCATCATGAATGCCGCCTTCTTTTCGCGATCCGGGCGCCGCAGGTGTGCGAGGCCGTATTCGATATTCTCTTTGGCCGTCAAGTGCGGGAACAGAGCGAGATTCTGCAAAACGTATCCCACACCTCGTTTCGCGATTGGAACATCAGCAGAGTTGTTCGCGTCAAAGAAAACGCTTTCACCCACGGTGATCTTCCCAGCATCCGGCGTAGCCAACCCGGCCACGCAATCCAGAAGCGTAGTCTTTCCTGATCCCGATGGACCGAAAAGAATCGTGAATCCCGGAGCCGCTCTAAACTCCACATCGAGAGAGAACTCGCGCTCCGTGGAGGTAAATGCCTTGTGAACGCGCGCACTCAGAGTTGGATCGGCTGCTTTCTGTTCCGCAGGCGTGGGCATCAGAGTCTCGTTAGTCGACCGAACCGACCTTCCATAATTTGTGATCCTGTCTCTTTCGGTTCAGTCCGTAGACTACAGCCAGCACAACGAAGCAGAAGATCAGCAGCAGCAGCGCCATGCCATTGGCCCCCGCATAATTCGAGGCCTGCACCTGATCGTAGATGTCGATGGAGACGGTCCGCGTCACGCCGGGAATATTCCCTCCAATCATCAGCACCACGCCAAACTCCCCCATCGTGTGAGCAAATGCCAGAGCCACGCCGGTGACTAATCCCGGCATGGAAAGTGGAACCACAACGCGCACAAATGTGCGTAATGAGGAAGCGCCCAGCGTGGATGAAGCCTCAATCAACTTGCGGTCGACCGATGAAAACGACGCGGCAAACGGCTGCACGGCAAACGGCAAACTGTACAGGATGGAGCCAATCACCAATCCCGCGAAGGTGAAAGCCAGAGTGTGCCCGGTCAAAGACTGCCACCAACGCCCTAGCGGGCTGCGGGAGCCAAGAGCAACAAGCAAATAGAACCCCAGCACCGTTGGAGGCAACACGATCGGCAGGGCAACCACAGCTTCCACGAGGAATTTCCAGCGCCACCGCGAGAATGCGATCCAATAAGCAAGAGGCAGGCCCACCGCCAGCAGAATGGCCGACACCACCACCGCCAATTCTATCGTGAGCCGGAATGCTTCCCAATTGATAGACATTGGAGATGAGTGATAGTGGTCAGTTAAGAAAGTAAAAACAAAATTGCAATTTCAAGGACCGCTGGCCACCGGTCACTGTTTTTCTGGCACTGTGAACCCGTAGTGTCGTAGAACTGTCGCAACTTCGGCGGTCTTCATATACGCAATGAATGCAGCCCCGTCCTCTTTATGCGGCGAGCGCGAGATCACGACGACTCCCTGGTCCAGCGGCGGATACGCCTCGGTCGGAACGATCCAGTATTTCCCCTTGCCTTGCATCGAGGGCGCAGCGGCATGAGCCAGTGCCACAAACCCAACCTGCGCGTTGCCTGACTCCGCAAATTGCGCCGCCTGGGAAATATTTTCCCCCAGCACCAACCGTTCGCTGACCTTTTCATACATGCCATGGTGTTTCAGCGCCGCCGCCGCGGCGCGTCCGTAAGGTGCATGTTGAGGATTTGCGATGGCGATCTTCTTCACCGATGGATCGAGCAAAACATCCATTCCCTTGTGCTCGACATCAAGCGGCGAATCCGCGGGTACCCACAGCACCAATCGCCCCACGGCATAACGATACAACGTCGCGCTCTCGGCGAGGCTGCTCGCAATCAATTGCCGGGGATAGTCCATGTCGGCCGAGAAGAAGACATCAAATGGCGCTCCGTTCTGAATCTGCTGGGTCAAGGCGCCGGATGCACCATAGGAGATCTTCACTGAAATGCCGGTGCGCTTTTCATAATCAGCGGCAATCTCCTGCAGCGCAGAACTCAAGTCCGCCGCCGCAGCCACGTTAATCTCACGGCCCGCGGCTTCCGCAGAGGGAGTCGATATTGCCAGAACCAGCGCAAGAAGAGCTATCAAACTCGCGGATAGATGACGCCGCATCAACATGGCAGACACCTCGAAGCAACGACAATCCTAAACGGGAAGCCGTCGAAATTGTACAGGGACAATAGGCTATTCGCGGCGGCGTATTCATGACAAGCAGCATCGATTCCCTCTCGACAGCCACGTTCTCGACTAGCCGATGACCTTCCTATTTCCCGAAGTGGTCCGCAACGATTATTTCCACGCTTTTTTGTTTTGACGCTCTTAGTTCGCGGTCCGATACTGGCCACGTAGTTCAGCCCCCGCGATTACTGTCTAGGCTGGCTATCGAAGTTTAGCGAATGAACCGTCCTTCGTTCTCCCGCATTGTTCGAGTCGTCTGCCTTGCGTTCTCCTTATCGTCCCTGCTTTTTCTCGCGCATGCGCAAGACGCGAGAAAGACACCCTCAAGCCCTGAGCCCATTGCAGATAACGATCATGTGCGGGAACGCTCCGAATGGTTCTTGCGCGGACGTGCGGTTCATGGGAAGTCGGCTGCCGAACAACGCCTGCACGCATACAAGACAAAAATGCAAGCGCGGGCGCTTCGGCAGCCCCACGCGGCCGCGGCACAATCAAGCTCCCAATCGACAGCATCATCCGCCACGTGGACGCCGCTGGGACCTGTGCCTTTGGCTTCCGATGCAACCGGGGACGGTTTTCAGGACTACCACCAGGTTTCGGGCCGTGCCACCGCCGTTGCCATCGATCCCGCCGACCCTACCGGAAATACGGTGTATATCGGTGGCGCGCAGGGCGGAGTGTGGAAATCGAGCAACGCAGCCTCGGCCACAGCAAATGACGTGACTTGGACTCCGATTACCGACGATCAGGCCACACTCTCTGTCGGATCGATTGCGATTCAGCCCGGTAATTCAGTTCCCGCAAATAGCGTGATCCTGGTGGGCACGGGCGAGGCCGACAATTCCGCGGATTCTTATTTCGGCGTTGGGATTTTGCGTTCCACCAACGGTGGTAGCTCGTGGACGCTAATCCCCACCGCGAACAGTGGCGCTCTTTCGTTCAGCGGCCTGGGCGCAACGCAAATGGCGTTCAGCACTGCGAATACGAGCCTCGTTGTCGCCAGCATGGCTGCAACGTCAGAAGGCGTAACGGACGGCGCACTAACCAGCGGTACTTACCGCGGCCTCTATACTTCGACCGACGCGGGACAGACCTGGACATACGACACCCTCTTCCCCGGCGGAGCGGCCGAGGCGACTTCAGCCACATCCGTGGTGTATAACGCTGCGGCAGGCTTGTTCTTCGCTGCGATCCGCTACCACGGCTTTTACTCATCCCCGGACGGGCTGAACTGGACCCTTCTCACGAATCAGCCAGGTTCAGCGGGACTGCTAAGCGCGGCGGCTTGTCCCCAAAACTACAGCACAAGCTGCCCGATCTATCGCGGCGAAATCACCGTCGTGCCGGGACGCAATGAGATGTACGTCTGGTTTATCTCGCTCGATACCGACAACAACCCGGTAGATCAAGGAATCTGGCAAAGCCAGAACGGCGGCACTTCGTGGACTCAAATCAGCGACAGTGGCATCATCAACTGCGGCGACGTCGAGGGTTGCGGAGTTGACCAGGGTTTCTACAATCTCGCTCTGCTGGCGGTGCCGGACTGCCCCAATGGCGCCCAAACCTGCACCGGCAATCCCACTGACCTGTATACCGGCGCGATTAATCTTTACAAGTGTTCGATCAATTCGCTTAACCCAGCCTGCTCCGTTTCTCCGTTCATGAATCTGACGCACGTTTACGGTTGCAGCCCCCTTTCCGCGCTCGCGCACGTACATTCGGATCAGCATGCGCTCGCTTACGCGATTCCCACCGAAGGTGCGGAATCCGGAGCCGACCTGATGTATTTCGCCAACGACGGCGGCATCTACCGCGCGCTCGACGGGTTCAGTGGACTCACTACCGGCGCGTGTTCGGGCACGAACCAATTCGACGACCTGAATCAGAATCTGGGGTCGATGACACAGTTTGTCACCTTCACGCAACATCCGTTGGAGGCCGACATACTCTTGGGAGGCACGCAGGATAATGGTTCTCCAGCGACAGCGAGCGCTACCATCAGCACGAGTTGGGGAAATGTTCTGAGCGGCGATGGCGGGTTTAACGCGATCGATCCCGCCACCAACAATTGGTTCGCCTCGAATCCGGATGTCGGGTCCGGCGGGCTAGCGATTCAGGAATGCTCAGCCGGCGCGAACTGCACCGACAGCCAATTCAACGTGGTGGTTAGCAGTAACAACGTCGGCGGAGATGACGGCGCATTTTACTTTCCCTACATTCTCGATCCGCAGTCCGCAACTGCGCTGCTGGTGGGAACCTGCCGGGTATGGAGCGGACCCCGCCTTGGCGGGACCTCATTTACGCCCTTGAGCCTCAATTTCGATGCGCTGGGTACCGGAACGTGCGCGGGAACTGAAGTCAACGTGATCCGCGCGCTGGCGGCCGGCGGACCGGCGATCGCGAGTGGCTCGAAAGTAATTTATGCCACGACTGATGGCCCGGGACCAAACAACATCAGCGCGCCGATTGGCGGAAACGTCTGGGTCACCACAAACGCTACCGCGGTTTCAGGCACAGTTTCCACCTTTACCAACGTAACGCTCAACGGTCCGGGAGGCCTAAGCATCAATCCGAATCAGTTTCCGATCTCAAGCGTAGCGCTCGATAGTTCTGATGCTACCGGCAACACCGCCTACGTGACTGTGATGGGCTTTACTGGCGGGCCGGGACATGTATGGCAAACCACCAACGCCGGAGGCGCCTGGATTGATGTCACCGGAATCGGTGGCGCGAGTCCGCTTCCTGATTCTCCGGCAAATGCGGTCGTGGTCGATTCCAGCACACAAATCGTTTACGTGGGCACCGACGTCGGCGTATTTCAGAGCGCCACATCCGCTGCAGCATGGACCGAGGTAGGTCCGGCTTCGAGTCCGACGAGCACTGGCTTCTTACCGAATGTAGCCGTGACGGCTCTGACCCTCTTCAATTCCGGCTGTCAGAAGCTGCTGCGCGCTTCCACCTACGGCCGCGGCATCTGGCAGTTCAGTTTGCCGGTCAGCAGCAGCAGTCCTGATTTTTGTCTCACCAAGTTGGGATCCTTCCCGACAGTCAATGCCGGAAGCACCACCACGGGCCAATCAATCAACCTCACTTCTGTAAACGGTTTCGCTGGCACGGTGAATCTGTTGTGTTCCATAATCTCGTGCTCTGGGACTTCCGGAAGTGGCAGTTGCAGCGTAAGTCCAACTTCAGTCAGCTCATTTCCAACCCAAGCGGAAGTCACGGTAAATGCCGCGACGCTTGCTACAACAGGAGCTGGCAGCTGTGACCTATCCGTAGGCGGGACGTCCGGTTCGACCACGAACACGCTGCCGCTATCGTTTAACGTCGCTGATTTCCAACTCTCCGGCACGCAATCGTTGACCATTGACCCCGATAGCCAGGCTCAGGCTAGCTTCGCGATTACTCCTTCTACTCTTTATGTTGGATCCGTTAACGCCAGCTGCAACGCCAGCGCGATTCCGGGCGGAAGCTGCACCATATCTATCCCAAATCCGATTCCAGTCAATACTGGATCGGCAGTGTCGGTTAACGCGACGATAACCACGCCCAGCAGCGTCCCTCCCGGCATTTACAATGTGACGTTTTCGGCGGTGGACACCTCAGGCAATCCCAACCAAAGTGTCACGATCGCCGTAACCGTGCCGGCGAGCGCCACCGACACTTTTTCGCTGGCGAGCACTCAGGCATTTCCCAGCGGCGTCGACGCACCCTCGCAGACTACAGCGAAAATAAGCGTGACCTCGAACTACAACGGCTCGGTCAACGCTACGTGCGATGCCAGCTCGTTTTCGGGCCAATGCTCAATCACAACTCCAGCCTCGATCACTGCCGGAACCCCAGCGACACTCGCAGTTACGGTCAACGTCCCAAACAGCGCCGCGCCGCAGCCCTCAAATTCCTACAACGTCAACGTGACCGTGACCGACGCCTCTGGGCAACCAAGCCATGTGCTGGTTCTCCCGCTGACGATAATCCAGGATTTCACAATCGGTACGGTCACGCCGGCCAGCCAAACCGTCAATGCAGGACAGTCAGCCAGCTATAACTTCACTGTGATTCCTGTCGGAGTGACGTTCGCGGGCACCGTGACACTGTCTTGTTCTGGTACTCCTTCGTGCAGTTTCACGCCCAGCACGGTAACTCCTAGCAGCAACGCAACTGCGGTAGTGTTGACTGTAACTGCGCCTACTTCAGCCAGCCTCGTTATGCCGCGCCCACGCATCGTCGTCTACGCGATGTGGCTAGCGCTGCCGGCCTTGGCGCTATTCGGACGCCGACGACGCAGGAAACGTCTCTCATGGTTAGCCAGTCTGAGCGGATTACTTCTGCTGGGATTTTTGCTCGACTCCTGTGGTGGAGGCGGCAGCAACGGCGGCGGAGGCAGCAGTGGCCAGCAGGGCGCACAGCCGGCCACTTACACCATCACGGTTACGGGCACGTCCGGCAACCTGACTCATAGCGCGACCGCAGTGACGTTGACCGTACAGTAGTGAGGCCAAAACCGGTCGGCGACAAATCACGCCCTTATCTTCGGCACAGCACCCGTTCACGCGACCTGATACTCTCTCTTGTTCACCGAGTTCGTTTGCCCCGCGAACATCCATGCCAAGCCCGCGTTACGACGTCGTCATCGTCGGCGGCGGAATTGTCGGCCTCGCCGTCGCGCTTGAAATCAGGCAGCGATTGCCTCGCCTTCGCCTGCTGCTACTTGAGAAAGAAGCTCGCGTCGGCCAGCACCAGAGCAACCACAATAGCGGAGTGATTCATTCTGGCATTTATTACAAACCAGGATCGTTGAAGGCGAAGCTTTGCGTCGAGGGTGCGCGGGAGATGGTCGAGTTTTGCCGCTCTCACGATCTTCCTTATGAAATCTGCGGCAAAGTTATTGTAGCGACTCACGAGCAGGAACTCCCGCGCCTGGAAGAGTTGCAGCGTCGCGGCGAGGCGAACGGGCTGACCGGACTTCGTCTCATCGGCCCCGATGAGTTGCACGAGATTGAGCCGCATGCTTCAGGCCTCCAGGCGCTCGTCGTACCCTCCACCGGAATCACCGACTATCTTAAAGTTTGTGAGAAATATGCGGAGCTCATCTCCGCGCAGAGCGGCATAATTTTTACGTCAACAGCGGTCATTGGGATTCAAATGCGCGGCACTGAAATGGTTGTAGAAACGCAGCGTGACGCATTCTCGGCCGGCTTCCTCATCAACTGCGCTGGACTCTTTAGCGATCGAATCAGCCGCATGGCCGGCGACGACCCCGGCGTAATCATCGTTCCGTTTCGCGGTGAGTATTATGACCTCATCCCCGAGCGCACTTCGTTGGTACGCGCGCTCATTTATCCCGTTCCCGATCCGCGGTTTCCGTTTCTTGGCGTGCATTTCACTCGACGGATCTCTGGCAGTGTAGACGCCGGTCCCAATGCCGTTCTGGCTTTTCGTCGCGAAGGATATCGGCGAAGCGATTTCAGCCTGCGCGATCTTGCTTCGTCCCTGGCCTTCCCCGGATTTTGGCGCATGGCTAAAACGAATTGGCGGAGTGGACTGTACGAATTCCGCCGCTCGTTTTCCAAGGCAGAGTTCGTTCGCGCCCTGCAAAGGTTACTCCCCGAAGTGCGTGAGCGGGACTTGGTCCGCGGCGGTTCGGGAGTGCGCGCCCAAGCGCTGGGACGCGATGGCACGCTGGTCGACGATTTTCGTTTTGTTCCTTCCGCGAGAATGCTGCACGTGCTCAATGTTCCCTCGCCCGCAGCAACCGCCTCTCTGGTGATTGGGCGCGCCATCGTGAGTGCGGCAGAAGCGGGGCTGAAATGAAGATTGGACGCTAACGCGTGAAGCGTTGGTCGACCAACTGAGCAATTCAGAGGACAAACCTCCGCTCAGACCCGACTGCGGCGGGCTAACTCCTTGGCGGGCTCTACGGTGCTTGGTCCCATCTTGGGGTTTACTTTAGCAGGTCGGCCAACCAGAGTTGGCCCCGAGATGCTCTCCTCGGTACTTTCGTTGATCGAAGTCCCGACCATTGCCTTACGCAAACGAAAGACGTAAAGCACAACTTCCACACGGCTGGAAACGCCCAGTTTGTCGAAGATGCGGAACAGATAATTCTTGACGGTGTGCTCGGTCAACCTCAACGTGCTGGCGATTTCGCGATTGGATAATCCTTCCGCGACGCAGCGGACTACGTCTTGCTCTCGCTTGGAGAGCAAGGCCTGACCACCCGAATCTACCAAACGGACCGGCTCCGATTCGCGCAAGGCGTCGATTACGTAATGCAACTCTGCGCTGTTGGCCCACACCTGCCCCTGGTGCACGCTGCTGATGCACTTCGCAAGAGTTGTTGAAGATTCAGTTCGCGAGAAAACCCCTCGCGCTCCGCAACGAAACGCCTCGACAACAGCCGAAGGGTTCGATGTGTCCATTAAAAGTACGACGCGCGTTTCGGGATGAGCCGCGCATACTTGACGTGTCAGATCAAACCCCTGGGTTGCGGATTCCTCCAGAAGCGAACTCATCAGCACGACGTGAGGTCGTGCCTCAGTCACGGCCGCCAGAATGGACGCCGATTTTGGTTCGATCCCCGTAACCTGAAATTGACTGTCCTGCGCCAGCGCTTGCGCCAGTAGCTGGCTACCCATCCGGGTACTGTCAGCCGTAAGCACCCGGATCTTTTCCAGCGCTTCCGGCTGCGGAATCACGTGTTGCGACATTTTCTTCTCCAATGGTGGCAGCTGGTTTCCCGAGACCTCGCCCACGACTCCGGCATCCTCGGCGCCAGGCACTGCTGCAATTTCAGCGAACGATTGAGTCAGGGGGATTTCTAAACTGTACGAGTGCGCTGCATCTCGTACGACACGCAGTAAGCTTTCCATAACCACCACCTGTAGGAGTACATCGTTGGAGAGACTTTAGTCTCATGGGCGGATTGAGTAAATGGCACAGGAGTGCTACAACTCCCAGTTTGCTCGAACTTAAACTGTGGGCAACCATGTTTGGATGTTTTTCGTGACGAAATGGGGGAGTAACTTCGAAGGTTACAAAGAGATCATGCCAAAACGGAGTAGACCAAAGGGAGTAAAAGGTCTCCTTGACACTGCCACCCGCAAAGCTCATAGTGAGAGAACATATTGCGTGCGGTCTTTCCCCCGCGTTTCGCGACACCCCATCAGACGATTCCTATTAAGGAGCAAGTACATTGGTTCTTACGAAACCTGATTTTGACGTTGCCATCATTGGTGGTGGACCTGCCGGCGGTTCTATGGGCGCCTACCTCGCCAAAGCCGGCGTTAATTGCGTGGTTTTCGAGCGTGAGCTGTTTCCCCGCCCCCATGTGGGCGAGTCGCTGGTTCCTTCCTCGATGAGAGTGTTCCGCGACCTGGATTTTCTCGGCCAGATGGAGGAAGCCAAGTTCCCGCGAAAGTTTGGCGCCGCCTGGACCGCCGAAGACCAGGGCGCTTATGAGATGAACTTCAAGGGTGGCTTCAAAGACCCTGATCACGACCAGCTCAACCCTGAGTCTTACGTAGACATCCGGTTCAATGAACGCGAACAGGATGGCGTGGACCGGGAATACACCTACCACGTCGATCGCAGCAAGTTTGACCTGATGCTGTTGCAGCATGCCAACAAGTTGGGCGCAGCAGTATATGAAGGCGTCAAGGTCAAAGAAGTGGATTTCGGTCCGAAAGAGCCAATCGTGCGCTTCAACATGGGATCCAAAGAAATGGGCGTTAGCGCCAGGATGGTCATCGATTGCAGTGGCCGCAATACTTTTCTTGGCAATCAGATGAAGCTGAAGATCAAAGACCCCGTATTCGATCAGTACGCCATTCACACTTGGTTTGACGGGTATGACCGCCGGGCATTTGCCAAGAAAGACGCGCAGCTGGATTTCATTTTCATCCACTTTTTGCCGATCTCGAATACCTGGATTTGGCAGATCCCGATCACCGACAAAGTCACCAGCATTGGCGTGGTCACGCAAAAGAAAAACTTCGCCAAGTCGCGCCAGGATCGCGAGCAGTTTTTCTGGGAGGCGGTTGGAACTCGTCCACTGCTGCGGGAAAAGCTGAAGCAAGCAGACCAGATGCATGCTTTTAAGGATGAGGGCGACTACAGCTATGCCATGAAGCAGTTGTGCGGCGATCGTTTTATGCTGGTCGGCGATGCGGGACGTTTTGTGGACCCGATTTTCTCGACCGGAGTCAGCATTGCGCTGAACAGCTCCCGCTTCGCTCATACCAATGTTCTGCGCTCGCTGGAAAAGAATGATTTCTCGCGCGAAAGCTTCTCGGACTACGAGACCAAGCTGCGCCTCGGAACCAAGAACTGGTATGACTTCATCTCGGTCTATTACCGGCTCAATGTGCTGTTCACTTATTTTGTTGGCGACCCACGCTACCGCCTCGACGTGCTGAAACTGCTGCAGGGCGATGTCTACGATGACGCTCAGCCGCCGGTGCTCGAAAAAATGAAGAAGATGGTGTCTGAGGTCGAGCAAAACACGAAGCATCCATGGCACAAGCTGTTGGGAGATATGACCGTAGACGCTTTCAAGCAGGCCAGCCAATAACGACGCGGCGACCGAGTTTTCAAGAAGACTTTAGGAGGAAGCATTGGTTATTACGAAGCCCGATTTTGATGTCGCCATTATTGGTGGAGGACCAGCCGGATCTTCGATGGCCGCCTACCTGGCTAAGGCCGGCGTAAGTTGCGTGGTATTCGAGCGGGAACTGTTTCCGCGGCCGCACGTGGGCGAGTCCCTTGTGCCGTCTTCGACCAGAGTTTTCAGGGATCTGGATTTCCTGCCGCAGATGGAAGCGGCCAAGTTTCCGCACAAATATGGCGCGGTGTGGACGACCGACGATAAGAAGACGCCTTACGTTCACGACCTCGAGGGACTGGCTCCAGATTGCAACGTTGACATTCGCTTCGACGAGCGCCAACAGGCCGGCGTCGACAAGAACCACACCTATCACGTAGATCGCGGCAGGTTCGATCTGATGCTGTTGCAGCACGCCAACAAACTGGGTGCGACTGTCTACGACGGCATCAAGGTCAGCGCGGTGGACTTCGGCCCAAGGGAACCCATCGTCCGCTTCAACATGGGTCCGAAGGAAATGAGCATCAGCGCCAAAATGGTGGTGGACGCCAGCGGCCGCAATACCTTCCTGGGCAATCAGATGAAACTCAAAGTTCAGGATTCGGTGTTCGACCAGTATGCCATTCACACATGGTTCGATGGTTACGACCGCAAAGTCTTTGCCAAGCGCGATACGAACCTCGATTACATTTACATTCACTTCCTGCCGATTTCGAACACCTGGATCTGGCAGATTCCAATCTCTGACGATGTAACCAGCATCGGTGTCGTAACCCAGAAGAAGAATTTCGCCAAGTCCAAAGAAGATCGCGAGAAGTTTTTCTGGAGCTCGGTGGGCACTCGGCCCATGATCGAAGAAACTCTGCGTAAAGCGAATCGCATTCGTCCATTCAAAGATGAAGGCGACTACAGCTATGCCATGAAGCAGCTTTGCGGCGATCGCTTCCTGATGGTCGGCGACGCCGGACGTTTCGTCGATCCCATCTTTTCCACCGGTGTAAGCATCGCGCTGAACAGTTCGCGATTTGCGCACAAAGACATTTTGGGCGCTCTCGAAAAAAATGATTTCTCGCGGGAAAGTTTCTTCAACTACGAAGATACTTTGCGTCGCGGAACCAAGAACTGGTATGACTTCATCACGGTCTACTACCGGCTCAACGTATTGTTCACGTACTTCATTAACGATAAGAGGTATCGTCTGGACGTGTTGAAACTTTTGCAGGGTGACGTTTACGACGATGCCACTCCGCCGGTGCTGGAAAAAATGCGCAAGATGGTTACCGAGGTCGAACAAAACGAAAAACATCCCTGGCATAAGTTGCTGGGCGACCTGACCTCGAATGCATTCAGCCCGGGCGCCTAGACAGTCAGTGGTATAATCGTTGCTATTCCTGGAAGGCGGAAGGTGAGTTCACAGGAAGGTACCTTTGGGCGGGGTATCCGGGCGGCGGCATTCAGCACTCCCCCGGATTGGCGAGAGGCCCAATGTCACGTACCAACACGAACTTCATTATCGCCTATGCTCTCCTGGTGGGTCTGCCGATCTTAGGCTTGGTTGGGATACTGAAAAGCGGTCGCGTTTTGGCCGCGCCTATCTCGGTCGACGGCGTTTGGAAATTGCAAACCGATCCTGTCCTCTTGGCCGCACTGCCCTGCGGCAAAACCCTTGCGTCTTCCCCGGATGCGGCGTTCACAATTTCGCAATCTGGCAGAAACTTCACCCTAAGTCTCAAGGACGGGCCTAACTCCGCCGCATCGGGAGTGCTTGACGGAACCTCTCTCAAGGCTTCGCTCGTGCCCTCGGCCCCATGGTCCGAGGAAGCGGGCTGTGGAAGTGGCCGTGAGATCTCGCTGGTTGCCACCGTCAATCCCAAAGCGAATCCGCGATCATTGGAAGGGACGCTGTCAGTCAAACAGTGTCTGTCCTGCGCTCCGGTCGATTTTCGCGCGGTCCGCGTTGCAACTCCAGCGAAGAAGGGATCTCACTGATGCTGGATCTATTCAAATTAGTGTTGCAGATTTCGGTGATCCTGGCGCTGTGCCGGATCGTAGGCACAATTTTTCGCAAAATCGGGCAACCGCGAGTGGTGGGCGAGATGTTCGCCGGCATTTTGCTGGGGCCATCGCTGCTGGGATGGATGGCGCCAGGAATCTCCGCCTATCTGTTTCCCGCAAGCAGTCTCGGATTTCTAAATGCGCTAAGCCAGATTGGCGTTGTAGTTTTCATGTTTCTGGTTGGTCTGGGCATTAATCCACAGGAATTGAAGGAACATGGGCACGCTGCGGTGCTCACCAGCCACGTCAGCATCACCGCCCCGTTTGTGTTAGCGGCGTTTCTTGCGCTCTACCTTTATCCAAGGCTTTCCGATGACAGCGTAGCTTTCACAAGCTTTGCCTTATTTATGGGCGCAGCCATGAGCATCACGGCGTTCCCGGTTCTCGCGCGAATTCTGGCGGAACGCGACTTGCTCGGCAGCCGTCTCGGAACCGTTGCCATCGCCTGCGCGGCGGTGGACGACGTAACCGGCTGGTGCATTCTCGCTTATATCGTGGTGCTGATTCGCACCGCGCACAGTTCGACCTCGATCTGGGTAACGATCGGTGGCATCGTCGCCTTCGCTCTGATCATGATTTATGGCGTGAGCCACCTGCTTCGCCACTTCGAAACGGTTTACCGGGAACGCGGTCACCTCAGTGAGAATCTGCTGGCGCTGATGCTTTTGCTGGTGCTGGTTTCGGCACTGTGCACCGAGTGGCTGGGCATTCATCTTCTATTCGGCTCTTTCCTGATGGGTGCGATCATGCCCAAGGAACAGCGGTTTGTGCGCTATGTGCTCGACCGCTTTGAGACCATCACCGTAACGCTCTTGCTGCCGCTATTCTTCGCATTCACCGGGCTGCGCACCGACATTGGGCTGGTGAAAGGGCAGGAGATGTGGATATATTGCGGCTTGATCATCCTGGTGGCTACGGTGGGAAAACTCGGCGGCTCCATGGTGGCTTCGTGGCTTTCGGGGATGCCTGTTAGAGAGGCTGCCGGCTTAGGCACGCTGATGAACACTCGAGGTCTGATGGAGTTGGTGATTCTAAATATCGGTTTGGATATCAAAGTAATCTCTCCCGCTCTGTTTTCCATGATGGTACTAATGGCTCTGTTCACTACGTTTATGACTACGCCCGTATTGGCAGTAGTCTGCCCCGATCGGTTGTTGCGCGAGGCTCCCACCAAGGTTCCGACACAGGACGCGGCGATCGGCGCATTGGCCTCCGCGGACAAAATCTCCGCTTAAGCTCCGGCAGGTGAGGATGGAAAGCGGGATTTGATAGACTCCTCCTGTTCATAGATCACCTTTCTAACGCAAAGTGGCAGGAGCAGACCCTTGGTCGTTCTAGTGGTTGGAGGCGCGGGATACGTTGGAAGCCACGCTTCGCGCGTGTTGCGGAGCCACGGTCACGAGGCCTTAATTTACGATAACCTTTCCACCGGCCACGCGCGCCTTACGGCTGGATTTGAGCTAATCACGGGAGACGTTGCCGACACGCCAAAAATAACGGCTGCGCTGCGGCGGGTTCATGCCGTGATGCACTTTGCCGCTTACGCTTATGTAGGCGAGTCGGTGGAGAACCCGCGAAAATATTTTCAGAACAACGTGGAAGCGGCTTTGGCGTTATTGAATGCCTGCGTCGACTGCGGTGTGCGCAAGTTTATTTTTTCATCGACCTGCGCGGTGTATGGCGTTCCGCTGAAAGTTCCTATCACCGAAGATAATCCGCGTGTGCCCATCAATCCTTACGGGGTGACCAAGCTTTTTTTTGAGAACGCGCTGGAGGCATACGACCGCGCTTACGGCTTGCGTTTTGCCAGCTTGCGTTATTTCAACGCGGCGGGAGCGGATGAATCCGGGGAGATCGGCGAAATGCATCAGCCCGAAACGCATCTGATTCCTTTGGCCCTGGATGCCGCGGTGGGAGCGCGTCCGGAGCTGGATATTTTCAGCGATGACTATCCCACTCCCGATGGCACTTGCCTGCGGGATTACGTTCACGTAAACGATCTGGCGGAAGCGCATGTTGCCGCGCTGCATTACCTGGAACAGAACTCCGAGTCGATTGCGGTAAACCTCGGCAGCGGCACAGGCACGTCGGTAAAAGAAATTCTGGATGCCGTGGAAAAGGTGAGCGGCCGACGGGTTCCGCGGCGTATTGTACCCAGGCGGCCGGGCGACCCTCCGGCGCTGGTCGCGGATCCGAGTAGAGCAGAATCAGTTCTGCACTGGAAGGCGCAACGCTCGCTCGAGCAGATCGTTGCGACCGCGTGGAAATGGAAGCAAAACCAGCAGACTAGCAAAGACCGGAGAGCGGATAATGAGCGTTGATCTGTCGGGTAAGCGGGTGGCGGTCTTAGGAGCGGGAAAGATGGGCGGAATCCTGCTCAAAGCGCTTTTGGATAAGGGACTGCTGCACCCGGAGTCTACCTGTGCCACCGTGGCTCACGAAGAGCGAGCCCGCGGTCTGAGTCAGAAGCTCGGCATCGCGGTTGGCACCGACAATGTTGCCGCGGTTCGCAACGCGGATATTATTCTTATCGGCTTAAAACCGCAGGTTGTGGAAGAAGTAGCGGCTCAGGTTCAGCAGGTCGCGACACCGAAGCAGCTTTTCATTTCCGTGGCAGCGTCGGTCTCGACCGGGCACATTGAGCGCGCGCTCGGCATCAAAGCTCCCGTGATTCGAGCCATGCCGAACACGCCGTGCCTGCTTGGAGTTGGAATCACGGCCATTTGCCGGGGAGCGTTTGCCAACACTGAGCACCTCGAAGTCGCCAGCGCGCTATTTGCAGTAGGAGGCAGGACGGTGATCGTAGACGAGAAGCATATGGACGCCGTCACCGCCCTTTCGGGCAGCGGGCCGGCATACATCTACATCATCCTGGAGTCGCTGGCCGAGGCCGGCGTAAAGGTAGGATTACCGCGCGATGTGGCCACACTGCTGGCCGCGCAAACCACGCTGGGCGCAGCCACCGTGGTGCTCGAAACCGGCGACCATCCCGCGCTGTTGAAAGATGCGGTGACCACGCCGGCAGGTTGCACAATCGATGGCATCCTTGAACTCGAAGAAGGCAAACTGCGCGTCACGCTGATCAAGGCAGTGGTCAAGGCCGCGCAAAGAGCGAAAGAACTTGCGCACGGATAGGCGAGGGCCTTTCGTTCTAAAGGCAAATTTAATCTTGCTTTAATCTTAATGAGAGTTCGCGCTTCCCTTACTTGACTTGCCTTCCCGCCCGACATAGCATTTCTTGGCAATCCTGAAGCGAGTGCGCTTTCGGTCGACCCGGCCGGGCAGGGTCGCAACACTCTGTGGGGCAGCGCGCTTTTGCAGATAAAATGTGAGGAAGGGACTCCGGAGGAAGCTCTGAAGATCGTACTGGTTCACAACACCTACCAGCAGCCCGGAGGGGAAGACGCCGTTTTTGAGCAGGAGCGGAAGATGCTCGAAAACGCCGGGCATCAGGTGATCCCATATTGCCGGAGTAACTGGGACGTCGAATCTTACAAGGGATTGCGCAGGCTCAGCGTGGCGAAGGGAACGATCTGGGCCTCGGACGCGCGGCGCGAATTCGCGAGCCTGCTCGAGCGCGAAAAGCCAGACCTGGCACACATTCACAACACGTTTGTGATGATTTCTCCATCGATCTACTCGGCGTGCTACGAGGCGAAGGTGCCGGTTGTGCAGACTTTGCACAATTACCGGCTGATGTGTCCGGCCGGCACTTTTTTTCGCGACGGCAAGGTTTGCGAAGATTGCGTGGCTGGGTCGTTGTGGCAGGGGATCAAACACAAGTGCTACCACGACTCGCACTCGGCTACGGCAATTGTGGCGATGATGCTGGCGACGCATCGCCTTCGCGGCACATGGAAACGCGAGATTTCCTACTATATAGCTTTGAGTGAATTCGCTCGCAACAAATTCATTGAAGCCGGACTGCCAAAAGACAAAATCCTGGTAAAACCGAATTTTGTTTCGCCGGATCCTGGTACGCGCACCAGCCAGGGCAATTACGCGTTATTCGTGGGACGCCTTTCGCCGGAAAAAGGCGTCGGGACGATTGTCTCGGCGTGGAAACATCTGCCGCGCTCTATCCCTCTGCACATTATTGGTGGTGGTCCGGATCACGAAGTACTGAAGGCGCAGGCCGCGCGCGATGGACTGAGCAATATTCAGTTCAAAGGCCAGATGCCGAGAGAGGAAACCCTGGCGGCCATCAATAACGCGCGGGTCATGTTGATTTCGAGCGAATGGTATGAGACTTTCTGTATGGCCATTGCAGAATCTTACGCGTGCAGCACGCCGGTGATATGCAGTCGAATGGGCGTGATGCAGGAACTCGTCTCCGACGGCCGAACTGGCCTTCACTACACCCCCGCTGATCCCGTCGACCTGGCGCGCAAGGTGGAATGGGCTTGGGCGCATCCGGATGAGATGTGCGCCATGGGCAAAGAAGCCCGAAAAGAATACGAATCGAAATACACGGCGGAAATAAACTATCCCATGCTGCTCGAAATCTACAAGCGAGCTTTGCAACAAGCGTAGCCTATACTGAAATATCCGCTGCCCATGCGGATTCGCAAGCCACTTTAGAGTAGAGAACGATGAGACTTCCCTTTTGCTTCGCCGGAATCGTGGCAGTGTGCGTCATGGTTATTGCTAGTTCTTCTCTCATTATTTCAGATCCCTCGCCATCAGAGTCATCGTCCGGCCGGCTCAAGCTCAATCCACCAGCAAAGCCAATTCCTCGGGAATTTTTTGGCCTCCACATTCATCGTGCCTTTGGCTCAACGCCATGGCCTCCCGTTCCATTCGGCAGTTGGCGATTATGGGACGCTAAGGTTCACTGGCCTCAGGTGGAAGTTCGCAGGAATGAATGGCAGTGGGAGATTCTCGACCGTGAAGTTGCGCTTGCGAAGAAACATGACGTGGATTTGCTTCTGCCATTCGGCGAAACTCCGGAGTGGGCGACGAGCAGCCTTTTTCACACGGCGATCGTGGGCGACATTGGCAATTTAGACGATTGGCGAGCTTTCATCCGAACCCAGGCGGAACGTTACAAAGGCCGGATCATGTATTACGAAATATGGAACGAGCCCAACCTTCCGCGCAATCGCGACATCGGCACTCCCGAGAGAATGCTGGAAATGGCAAAAATTGCCTACACGACTCTCAAGGAAGTCGATCCCAACATCAAAGTGATTTCTCCGTCCCCGGTGAATGCGAACGGTTTGGATTGGCTCGAGCGGTACCTGACGCTGGGCGGCGGAAACTATGCGGACATCATTGGATACCACTTTTATACGTATCACCGCCCAGAGACGATGCTCGATCTGATCCTGCCGGCGAAAGAGATCATGCGCAAGCACGGAGTCGGCGACAAGCCTCTCTGGAATACAGAATCTGGATGGATTAAGAATCCACTGACAGACCGGATCGATCTCGTGGGGCAGGCTCCAGGGTGGGCAGCGCGAGCCTACATTTTGAACTGGGCGGGAGGAGTGGATCGATTCTACTGGTATGCGTGGGACGATGACGGCCACGACAGCATTCCGTTCACACAAGAAGACCAGGCCACCGCGACTAATTCAGCCCGTGCTTACGGAGAAGTTCAGAAATGGTTGATCGGTGCGCGCATGGAATCATGCGAAAGGCAGGCGGACGAAAGCTGGGTTTGCAAGTTGACAAGAGAATCCGGGCAGAGCGCCTGGATTCTGTGGAATGAGACACAAAGCGCCAAGTTCGATGTGCCCAAGGCGTGGGGCGTAACGACGCTTACGAAACTCTCAGGCGAGCGCTCCGCATGGAGCGGAGATAAGATCGACGTTGGAGAACTGCCCGTAATGCTCGAAGTAGCGCCGGTTCATCACTAATTGCGCCCCGCTGTCTTCGTACCCTGAGGCTACTGAACTCCGGTGCCCGAGAGCGGTACGATTTGCGGGCTGCTTAAGTCCGCATCATTAATTGTGAGTGTGCCGGTTACGCTTCCTACCTGAGTTGGAGTGAAAGTGACTCCGATCTTGCAATTTCCTCTTCCAACAATGGAAGATCCACACGTGTTTATGACCGCATAATTCGCGCTGGCGATGATAGCTCCCAAATTCACCGCATTGACGCCAGTGACCTTAACCGTGACGTACTCAGTCGCGCTGGTCGTGTTGATCTTCTGATTGCCGAAGTTCATCTTGAGCGGATTCACGCTGATTGCAGTGCCGGTGCCGGTGAGGCGCACGGTCTGCGGGCTGGATGGATCACTATCGGAGACGATGAGATTTCCATAGCGTACACCCGATGTGGTCGGAGCGAACATGACGCTAATAGTGCAGGAGCCAGAAGCAGCTAGGCTCGTCGAACAGGTAGTGGTATTCGTGTAATCTCCTACGGTGCTGACGTTGATGTTGGAGAGTGAAGTAGTACCGTTGTTAGTCAGTGTAACGGTTTGCGGAACTGAAGCCGATCCCAACAAGACCGTGGGGTAGGTAAGCCCCGGATATAGAGAATTAGAGATACTAACTTCGCTACCGGTCCCCTCCAGGTTTATTACTTGCGGACTGGTTACGTCGGTATCGGTAATTGTCAGCGTGCCCGTCAGAGGTCCTGACTGGGTCGGATTGAAACTAACATTGATCGTGCACTTCCCATTTACGGGCAGCGTTGTACATTTATTCGTTTGCTTGAAGTTTGGGGTAATAGCGATTTTTGAGATCGTAATGGGCGTAGTGCGAATGTTCGTCAGGCTAAGAGCGTAGGGCACACTGGCAGTGCCAACGGTCTGTCCGCCAAAGTAGATGTCGGAGGCGCCCTGTATGGGACAGGTCTGGGGATTCAAAATCAGCGTGGGCAAAGGCGTCTGGCTGAAATTAAAGCTGTCAGTTGTATCGTTGGCGTTGGCGTCGCGTTGGGTGAGCGGCGCCAGGTTGAAGCGGTCTTCAATAAATTTCAGTACGGATGCGAATTCGTATTGCGTATGAGAGACAGTGCCGGCCCGTGCATAAGGCGATATGATGAGCAATGGAACTCTGGGCCCTAAGCCATAAATGTCCATCGGCGGTGGCGGAACGTGGTCGTAGAAGCCGCCAAAATCGTCCCAGGTAAGAAAGACGGCCGCTGTGCTCCAGTTCGGCCCATTCATCAAAGTGTTCAACTGCTGCACAGTCCAATTCTCACCTTGGCAAGCGCTGGCCGGAGGATGCTCGTTGTCAGGTCCGGTCACGAGCCAGCTCACGGCCGGCAAATTGCCGCTGGCAGCATCGGTGGCAAATTGCGTATCCGAAACCACATGCTCGGTCCAAAGTGAGGTGTTGCGAATGTGATTAATTTCGTCGTAAGTATTGTAGGCGTATCCGTTTTGTCCTTCACCTGGCGCGTAGTATTTCCAACTTATTCCGGCACTATCCAGTCTGTCTGCAAGAGTCTCGAAGTCAAAACAAGGGAATATCTCCGAGATAACGCCATCGGTCTCGTCCTCGGCCTGTAGCAGGAAATTCGGAGCGGCATCGCAACCCCATTTGGGAGAAGCAGGTGATCCTACTTTCTGAGTAATGACTCCACCCGCTTGTGCAGCGATGGCATAGAGATGATTTTCGAAACTATCCCCGTGGACCGAAGAAAACATACGGTCGGCGAGCACGAAGTTTTGCGCGTAGCTGTAGTAATTGGTGACGTCACTGGGATTAGCCTGGGAGTAAGCCAAGTACTGGCCATTCATATCTCCAAAAGGAATCAAGTCGAAGCGATCCATCTTGCCGTTGTCTACCGCTGTAAGGGCGGCAACCCATTCATGACCGATATCTAGGACTTGATCTGGGGTGTGGCGCAAGGTTAGCACTTGACCAGTGGAAGTGGGTCCGCTGGTTGCGCCATCGGCGCCGGGGTACTGTCCGAAGTAGTTATCGAAGCTGCGGTTTTCCTTGATGATGAAAATGATGTGTTGAATGACGCTGATGTCACCGGCCTTACCAGCTTTCGCGGGGGGCTTGGCCTGAGCCCATGCCATACCGCCCTGGCCGGCAACCGTAAAGAGATTGAAAATCAACACAATGGCTGAGATGCCGAGTCCGGACTTTTTTCGGTTCGATAAGCGCGCCATGTACTTCACCTCATTTTTTGGCGGTTCCGATCTTGCTGAAAATTGCGAGCCTTCCCCGTACTAAGTTAGCGAGAGTGGGCCCGGTAATCCCTTCGTGCCCATGCCAAGAGGCAACTCCGGGGGCATTGTTGCGGTCGGTAATCATTATCTTGCTCTGCAGTCCGCCAACGACCGAGGCCCGGACGAGCGGAGCAACAATAAGTGAGTTCCGCATCAGGTTTCGTCAATGCTCAGCCCAACGCAGATTGTTAGCTAACTGAATCGACTCGACTTGTATCTCAGTTGTCGAATTAAGGATTGACTCCGTTTCCTGTCAATTTCAGAATGTGCGGGCTATTCAAGTCAGCATCCGAAATCGTCAACGAGCCTGTTATCACCCCAACTTGAGTGGGCGTGAAAGTGACAGTTATCGAACACGCCGTTCCCGGCGACAACGATACACCGCAGGTATTGGTCGCAGAGAAGTTAGTGCTGGGCGTAATACTGCCAATGTGCAACGGGTTCGAGCTCACATTGGTCATGCTGATTGTCTTGGGCTTGCTGGTTTCGTTCACATACTCGTTGCCAAAACCTAAGACCGTGGGCGCAAGCAAGGTAGCGCTTCCGACTCCATAGAGACGAACCGTGTGCGGGCTCGCGGGGTCACTATCGTTTACCACCAGGTTGCCATAGAGGGTTCCGGCAGTAGCGGGGTTAAAGCTTACCTCAATTGTGCACGTGCCTCCAGCCGCAACCGAGGATCCGCAGGTATTGGTTTGCGCGTAGTTTCCTACGGTCGTAATGCTGTTAATAGTGAGCGGCGACGTACCATGATTGGTGAGTGTTACCGCCGCAGTGGTTTGCGAATTGAGGTAAGACGTACCTAAATTGACGCCCGGATATTTTGTGCCCGACAGGGTAACTTGGGTACCAATGCCTTGTAGGTTTACTACTTGTGGACTAGTAACATCGGTATCTGTAATGGTGAGCGTTCCGGTGAGAGGCCCGGTCTGTCGGGGGCCGAACATTACTATGACTTGACAAGTCGCGCCCACCGCCAGGGTGGTGCAGGTGTTCTTCTGGGTGAAGTTTCCCGTAGTGGCGATGTTGGAAATTGTAATAGGCGTCGTGCGAATGTTGGTCAAGGTAATCACGTTTGCGGGACTGAGATTGCTCACGAGCTGCCCGCCGAAATACAAATTGGAAGCGGAACTGATCGGGCAAGTCCGCGGAGTCAAGACCAACGGTGGAGTCGGGGTCTGGCTGAAATTAAAGCTGTCAGTAGTGTCGTTGGCGTTGGCGTCGCGATCCGAGAGCGGCGGCAGGTTGAAGCGGTCTTCAATGAACTTAAGCACGGAGGAGAATTCGTACTGCGTGTGCGAAATGTAGCCGGGCTGGGCGTAGGGAGAGATGATAAGGAACGGCACTCTCGGACCCAGACCAAACTCGTCCTCCTGCGGAGGCGGAATGTGGTCATAGAAACCACCGAAGTCATCCCATGTCAGGAACACGGCCGTGGTACCCCAATCCGGCCCCTGCATAAGAGCATTCAATTGCTGGACCGTCCAGTTTTCGCCCAGACAGGTGCTGTTGGGCGGGTGCTCGCTGTTGGGGCCAGTGACCAACCAGCTTACTGCTGGGAGGTTGCCGTTGGCGGCATCGACAGCGAACTGTGTATCCGGAACTACATCCTGCGCCCAGAGTGGTGAGTTACGGATGTGGTTGATGGCATCGTAAGTAGAGAACTGATATCCCTGGGTACCTTGAGGAGGTGCGTAATATTTCCAACTGATGTTGGCATTTTCGAGACTATCCGCGAGAGTCTGGAAGTCGAAGCAAGGGAACGAATCGCTGACGTCGCCGTCGTCGTCCATGACGCGAACCGCATAGTCGGAAGGCAAGTCGCAACCCCAGTTGAAGCCCTGTTTCTGCGAACCCAACGGCTGCGGAACGGTGAAGACGCCGCCCGAAGTTGCGGCGATCGTATAAAGGTGATTGGGAAAGCTCTCGCCGTGCAGCGACGAGAACATGTGATCCCCGAGCACGAAGTGTTGCGCGTAGGTGAAGTAATTGGGAATGTCTTGCGCCGTGAGCTGGGACATGGTCATGAGCGCGCCATTGACATTCCCATAGAGAATCAAGTCGTAGTTATCCATCTGGCCACCGTCCATGGCAGTGATGGCGGAAGTCCAGTCGTGGCCCATGTCCACCACCTGGTCCGGCGTGTGTTCCAGAGTCATCGTTTGCCCGGTGGAAAGAAGACCGGTGATCGTGCCATCCGCCCCGGGATATTGCCCGAAGTAGTTATCGAAGCTGCGGTTTTCTTTGACGATGAAAACGATGTGCTGAATGGCGGTAATGTCGCCTTGGGCAGACTTGCCGGCCGGCTTAGCCTGCGCCGGGCGTGGGGACTGGGCAAAACACGTGGACGCGAACAGACAGACGACTGCGAGAAAGCTCCCAACGAGAGCTCCCGACTTCACTCGGGAATCCACCAACGCCATGAAACACCTCTGAGGAGATTATTGAGACTAACTGGTAATAAAAGAAGGGAACTTAAGTAACCCGAACAGGAGGGAAAAAAGCGGAGGTCCCAGGAAACGGAGCCTCCGCTTTTCACAGGCGGTTTTTGTTACTTGCGAGGCGCCGGCGCCAGGAACCACGGCATCGTCACATCGTCGGTCTTAAAGAAGTTCATCAACATGTTGGCGTCCTTCTCGCGGCCAGTCGGCAGCGAGTTGTGGGTGCCATCGTTGAGGAAGTCCTGACAGGTCCAAACCAAACCATCGCTGCGCGGGATCATACCGTTGGCCCAGTCATAATCCGCCCAGCTCAGCCACGGCGCCGTTACCGGACCGTTGTTGGGGTTGTAGTTGAGATTGGCATTGCCATTGAGCTGATCTTCAATCATTCCGCGCACGGCAAAGGCAGTCTCGTAAGCGTACGGCTCCGGATCGTCGGGCTGCACTCTTCCGTTCGAGTAACCGGAGTAGTCGCGCGAAGAGAAGAATGCCATGGTCAGGTTGGGGAATTTATTGTGCAGGTTATTGGCGATTGCTTCGTACTGGCTCTGCAGCGCGACCATATCGTTGGGAAAGGTACCGGTGGGATAGCCATCGATGACCATGACCCAGGCTGCAACGATCTGGTTCGCGGTTAGGCCAGCATTCGGCAGGAAGAAATTCGTCTCGGTAGTCCAAATCGGATCCGCAGCATTCGCGTAGCGGGCTGCCGTCAGATTCGGATTCGCACCATTCACCAGCACCAGGTGTGGATTTAGAGACGTATCGGCCAGCCCAGCCTGCTGGAAGTAAAAGTAGTTTTCGAACGTAACCGACAATCCGAGCGAGAGCAAGCCGTACTTACCATTCGGGTCGGGGTTGCCGTTGGCATCCAGAGGCTGAATCGCGCTGGCGAGGGCAAGGCCATCCGCGTCGTGCGATGCCGGCATAATGTTGCTGCCATTCGGGTAGAGACCGCCTTCAACTCCCAGATAAGTCCCCGTTCCCAAGTCTGTAACAGGAACGAGAGGGGTGTTCGTACCGCCGATGTTCCACGAGATGTTGTTGCAGGTGGCACCGGTCTGTACGGCAACCGCCAATGAATTCGTAGCCGTGACTTGCTTCGAAGTGGAGTCCGTAACCTGGATTGAAACCTTGTAGGTTCCCGTCTTCAAAGTGGAAGGAAGACTACCGGAAATGATTCCAGCACTCGACAAAGTCAGGCCCGTGGGTAGTTTGGAACCAGTGGCAAGGGACCACGTGTAAGGCGGTGTTCCTCCGGCTGCGGTAAGCGTGGCCGAATACTTAGCCCCTTGCGTGGCAGTAGGAAGAGTGGCAAAACTTGTAATCCCCAGCGCCGTCGGCGCCTGGGCAGTCCCGGTGAGGGTCACGCCCACCGGGTTCAGCACGTCGCTTGTAATTACTACCGTCCCGTTGTAAGTTCCCACGGCTGAGGGTGAGAATCCAACCGTCAGGGGAAGCGTCCCTCCAGGCTGTATCACAGTTCCTACTCCGCCTCCGGTGTATCCATTTACCGCGAAGGGGGGCTCCGTGTAAACGGCGAGGACCGTCATCGGTGTTGTGCCGGTATTGGTAAGCGTCACTTTCTGGGTAGCCGTTTTTCCGGGTTGAACGCCCTTGAACGTCAGAGACGAGCTGGTCAAGCTGGCGACCGCACCGGTCGTGATACCGGTGCCGGTGATGTTAAGCACAATGGGAGGTCCGCTGGCGAGCCCAAGCGTGATTGTTCCGTTGAAGGTTTGCGCGGCGTCAGGCCTGAATCGCAAGCCGTACTGTATTTCCTGCTTGGCTGGAATGTTCCAGGTGTAACCCATGCTCAACAGAAATTCAGAAGGAGTCACAGTGATGCTTGTGATCTGCAGCGTGGTGGTGCACTGGTTGTCGATGGTGATGCCCTGCTGCGCCGTGCTGGTTGTCCCAACAGCCTGATTAACGAACTGGATGTTCAAGCTGGACGGCGAGATGGTATAGCAGTTCGTCGTCGCCGCCGCGGTCCCGACACCCAAAACTGCAAGCAGTCCAAGCCGTAAACCGCACCGGATCATGCGAGTTGAAATCGAAGGGAAGTACATTATCTGCTCCTTAATTGTGTCTCTCTAGTGGAAGTTTTTGTCCGTTTGGCAGTGACGGAGTGGTGGTTCTGAGGTCCAGTTCTGATTTCTGGAATTTTCTACTCTACGCGGCACGCCCGATGCGCATTTCATCAGGGTTAAAGACTGCGTCTAACTTAGCAACCAGATCCTTTTTGGCAGGTGAATATTCTAGAAGCCCAGGTGCAGCCGCTCCCAATTCCGAGCTTGTAAGAGCAATTGCCAAGCTGGTTGCCATTCATATATTCGTCCACTGCCCAGAATGTGGTGTCGTCGTCGGGGTCGGAAGATACGCTCACGTACTCGCCCCAATCCTGGTCGGTTTCATCCTGCCCGCTCGATCCGCTGTTGCTCAGAATCGCCACCGGCGTTCCTTGAACTCCGGTACTGCTCACGGCTACGAAGAACGGGGATGGATCGTAGTTATTGGTGCTCCCTTTCGTCGAGTTCCCTGTGACGGTATAGGTGATGCCGAGGTCGCCGCTCTTATCCATGGCGACGCTGGGCATGGACAGGAAATAATTGTTTGTAGTGTCCTGGAGTTCCCCAAGAATCGCCAGCTTCGGAGTCTTGCCCGCTTGCAGCTTGTAATAACGTATTCCCGTTCTTCGGGTGGTGCTGTTCTCCTGGACGGTATGGGTCACAGCCAGGTACTCCGCACTGGTAGTGCCGGTGATGTAGCGATACGCCAAACGGTAGGCCAGACGATCTCCCAGACCATCAATCGTCTTCCCATACGGCTCCGGAACACAGTAGGTGTTGTAAGGAGCTTTCGGGAAGTAACAACCCGGCGTGAACGAATGCCCCGTAAGGACCAGGATTGTCGGCGCGGCGCCGCTGGTCAATCCGGACCACGTCCAGTAAGCCAGCCGATTCGAGGTGCATGGCGATACCGAGCACTGCACGTTGGTTCCAGTATTCGAAGGATTGACCAACGCCAGAAAATATTCACCCGCAGTGTTTGAAGGAATTGGATTCTCACCTTCGAAATCCGCTGGCAACAGAGTGTGGATCAAGCTTCTGTCGGTACCAGAAGTTCCAACGACATATTGAGGAATGTAGGTGTAGCACTTGGGAGCGTTCGATGAGAGTCCCGCGATGATGTTGGCTTTGTCGAATTGGCAGACTTCCACTCCGACGATGTTGTACGCGTTCGAAACATCCATCAGATCCCAGCTGATGTAGAACCCGTCACCCCAGGTTCCGAATCTTTCATAATCCGGAAAGTATGTGACCCCCTCGGCATTCTTTGGAATGGCAGGAGCAATGTTGTAAGCGTATGCGTTCCACGCGCTCTGGCCCGCAACTCCTTCCAGATTGCTGGCAGCCACCGAGCCTGTCGGGGCGCTCACACCCATACAAAGATAATAGGTGCCCCGGTTGTTGAAGATATTGGCCAGAACAAAAACGTTGTCGATCCGGTCATAGCTTGCAATGCCGTCGAGAGAAGCACCAGCGCAGTAGGTGGACGCACTGGGCGAGAACAGCATTCCGATCGGTTGCGGAGAGGCCGTACCGTCGGCTTCGTTGGCAAAAATACCACTGCCCGTAGCCTTGTCGAATGCCTGGATGTAGTTATCCGCGAACTCGAGATACTGCCCCACGCCGGATACATCGGTCGGCCCTACTCCGCCGTTCGGGTCAGGCTCCGCGCCAGGAGTACGGCCGGAGTTCAAGATGCTGCTCGCATCCAGCCCCTCAAACTGATTGGTCCAGTTCCCTGCTGCGGGGGTCGTAGTGTTGAAGCCCACCCATGAGGTGCCTCCCGGACAGGTGCTGGCGGCGTTATTACCGGCGCACCAAAGCTGCGTCGGTGCCGCCGGAGCTGAACAGGTACCGTAGGAAGGACTGCCACCGCAGTTGTTTTGCGCTGACACCGCCACGCTGCTCAGAGTCAGTAGAACGGATAGAATTCCCAGGGCACGATTTCTGATCTGCATCTTTGTTTAATTCCTTCCCGAATATGAGAACTAGCGTTGGGACAACTGATCTCGTTGAACTGCTCCTCGCTGAAATTGGTAAGCTATTTAATATCAGAGCATTAACCAACTCATCGTGGGGAGCAGATCAAGCACGCGGGGGAACGTAGACGAATGGGCTTGTTCTCTTGTCGCACTCAAAAGTGTTTAAACTAGCTACGATGAAGCGAAAACAAATTGCGTTTCTGTGAATGCCGCAACTTTATTCATAGAACCGGGTTCAGATTGTTCAGACTTCTTGTACCCGAAAACAACGGCCTGCTTTCCGTGGATCGGGGACTCAAACTTGCCATGCCACCTGCCGCAGTGGAGCATCAAGGCCAAACTGATTTGAATTTGCCAATTTCTTCAAAGGAAAGGGTCACGTTCATGCGACTGGAAACGACTGGAGCCACACCGAACCGCAACGTTTGCTCCATTGGAAAATCGGTAAGCGGCTTCCCCGCGCTTTCCTTGTCGATACTGTTGCTTTCCTGTTGGATCGGCACTGCCTGCGGCGGTGGATCAAGCTCGTCTTCCCAGATCATTAAGTCTCCGCCGCCTCCGCCCCCGCCGGCGGGTTGTACCTCAGGGCCCAACGCGGCACCCCTACGTCCGGCTACGTCGCTTCATCCTCGTGCGTCATCACCGGCGACCCAGGGCGCCATCCCGGCGGCTTATTTTGGATTCAATTTGCATCCCGGCGTTTTCACCGGTCAGATTCCGTATCCGACGATTCGTTTTGGAGCCGTTCGCTTGTGGGCGACCGAGACGACTTGGAATGACATCAACACCTCACCCAACAATTACGATTTCACCACATTGGATAACACTATCCAGGTGGCGCAGAGTAAAGGGCAGACTGACTTCGTCTTTACCTTTGGGGCTGTACCTAGCTGGGCATCCTCCAAGCCGACCGATGCCAGTTGCACCGCCGCCAATTTAGGTTCGTGCGATCCACCGGTCGATGTGGACACAACCGACCAGGATTGGAAGGATTTCGTTACGGCTCTTACTGCTCATAACAAGCAGATTGGCTTTCCAATCCATTACTGGGAAATCTGGAACGAGCCAAACATCCTAGTTGAGTGGAACGGCACTCCCGCTCAGATGGCGCGCATGGCCATGGACGCCTATACGATTATTAAGGCCGCCGGCGACCCATTGGCCATGGTGACGACCCCCACTCCCGGGGACGATGGAACCGGACAAAACATCAACAGCTGGGAGCCTGCGTATCTGGCAGCCTTGCTTCCCCTCGGAGGCATCTTTGCCGACATCATCACCTATCACGGCTATACCGATGCTTGCAACAGCCAGGTGCCGGAATCGTCGGAAAGTTCAGACCTGAGCGATCTCACTCTGGCAATCAGTCAATCCGGACTCAGCGCGTCGCTCGCTTCGTTGCCCATTTGGAATACCGAAGGCAGTTGGAACAAGGACGCCGGACTTCCCGACCCCAACATGCAAGCCGCCTATCTTGCGCGACTCTATTTGCTGCAGTGGTCGCTGGGCGTCTCTCGCTTTTACTGGTTCCAGTATGGCAACACACAGAATGGAACTTTGTGGACTGCTTCCAGCGGACTTGATCCCGCCGGAACCGCTTACGGCCAAGTCTATGGCTGGATGGTCGGCGCTACCTCTACCAGCCCCTGTGCGGCCAATGGAACGGTGTGGACCTGCAACTTCAATTCGTCGGGCGGCGTACAGGAACAAGCGGTCTGGGACACCTCGCAAAGCTGCAGCAACGGAACCTGCACAACATCCTCACACAACCCAAGCTCAACTTACACCGAATATTACGACCTTGCGGGTGATCCTCCGACTCCGATCAGTGGAACCGTACAGATTGGCGCGGAACCGATCCTGCTGACGAGTGCGAATCTCTAGTCTTTCCAATCTTTCCTTGCGACGGCGGGGCTGCGTAGTTAAGGAGCCGGCGAATTTGCCGGTTCCTTAACACTTTTCCGATCAACAATGGTTACGCTGAGTTCGCTTGCGCCCTTTGCCGGCAACGCATTCCAAAGCGCGTGGATTGAAGCCCCATCCGTTCCATTCTCGTTGGCTTTCTCGCCGGCCTTCAGTTCACCGGTGTAAATCGAAGCCTGGGCAACGCCGTTTATGATTGGCGTGACCGTGTACTCCAGCGATTGCGGGCGATCGCTGGTACAGGTCGCTGACAACCTGAGCACCGCGGTGGTCTGCGGTGGAACCAGATCTGCCGTCACCGCCGGCTCCTGCTGTTGCACATCTTCGATGAGTTGTACTTCCGGCACGACCCGCGCTTGCCAGAACGTGTCTTCCGCCAGAACATCCTTGGCCTGAACATCGCCCGCAGGCTTCTTCGTGCACGTCGCCTTGTCGAGCCAACCCGACGCCGAAAGCGTGGTAGCCGTCTTCGAGATTTCTACCTTCGCCGTATTGCGCGTGCTGGGTGAGGGATGCCCTTCGCTCCAATCAATCAACTGATATCCCGCAATGTGCACGTTTGTGTACAGCGGGCCGTTGGGAAGAGTGGGTGTCTTGCGCTCGGCCACGTGGCGGCGCGCGCTGCAAGACTTGTTATGAAAATCAAACATTACCTCATGCAGAGGTAATGTTCTTTCCACCGGGCAATAATCGGTCAACGTGGCGCTGATCTGGTATTTCAGCGAAGCGTCTGCGGCGGCTTTCTCATCGCTTTGTTGAGCCGCCGCGAACATTACCGTTACCATCGAAATCGCCGTCACTTGCAGAAGCCAACGCAATTTAAAACTGGACTTACATTGCTTCAAACGTTCACCAACTTTTTCATGTTCGGCAATCGTTCTAACGTCATTGCGGGCAACCGCTACTTCGTCGGTAGCAGACCATAGATATCGAGTTCGGTCTGGGTTCCGATATAAACCTTGCCGTTGATGATGGTCGGGACGGAAAACTTCGTCCCTGGGCCGGGCACATCGCGCGTTCCCGCCTGGCCGCTGCCATACAACTGGGTGGCAAGATTCGCCCCCGCATAGGCGCGCAGAACGGCTGCAGGTCCGCCCTTAGGCTGGCCTCCGGTCTGGATCATCCATACGATTCCGGTCTTGTTTCCGTTAGCCGAAATGGAAGGCGTAGCGCCGGGGTAGGCGAACGTGGTTGGAGAATGCGAGACGGGAGTCGTAGAGAGCAAACCTCCGCTGAGCGTGTAGCGATTCAGCGTGCCCGACGAGCCGGCGACATAAATTCCGCCATTCCAATAGGCGGGACTGCTCCAGAAACCTTTGGAAGTATCGGTCACGGTCTGCACGTTGTTGTTCTGGGTGGTCGAATATCCGCCCATATTGGTGCGGTCGACCACGAAGATCGCCGCTTCTTTTCCACCACCGATGATCTCGCTGGGGTGAGCGCCAGTCTGTGTGGGCACGATCACAGCTCCGCCCGAACCCACGTCGAGATCGTTTGTGCTGAGATACGCCTGATTAAAGGGTGTGAAATAGTCGGCCGGAGTGAGGCCGTTGGTGCCCGTCGGAGTGAGCCGGACGAAGCTGTCGCCGTATTCGGTGCCGCTAGTGTTGGCGTCAAAGGTGCCGTCTCCGGTCAACACGTAGATGTTGCCCAGGATGTCGGCGCAGAAGCCAGCGCCGGCGTTCCAGATGCCGCCGCGTTTGCCGTTGGCGGTATCGTTCCACACCGCGACCTGCTTCATGGTCTGCGCGTTGTAACCCATGATCCAGCCATGCCAGGGAGCATAGGCGAACGTTCCCCAACCCATATAAACGATTCCGTTCGACAACAGCAGCGCCGTTCTCTGGCTTTCGTGGATTGCGTCAAATGTGACGGTACCGCCGACGCTGCCACCTCCCGTGCCAGGCACGGAAGCTGCGATTACCGTGGGACCTCCGAATTTCTCCGCGCCGCTGGTGATATCGAGAGCATGAAGACGTTGAACCCAGGTGCCGTTTTCGGCGGTGAAGGCAACCAGATACATGGTCCCGCTGTTGCCATCGATCACCGGAGTGCCGGTGATGCCAAAGGTGGGCGTGATCGCGGTGCACGCGCCGGTGGCACCGCAGGGCACCGCAGTTACGCCAGTGGAAAGAAAACTTACCTGCCACAGCGGAGTCGTGCTCAGCCCATCAGCGTCGAACGCGTAGACGCTGTCATTCTCGGTCTCGACATAGACAACGTTGTGCACTTGGTCGCCGATGGTGACGTTATAAACATAGAGTGGCTGAGCGTAGATTTGGCCGTCCACCGGATAGGAAAATAGCTTCCCGAAGCTCTTCGAATTCACGTTGGATGGGTTCAGAATTGTCTCACTGAGGTTCTGGCCGGTTCGCTGGTTGTCGTTGTGCCAGGTTAATACACCTGTGTAGGCTTGCCCTTGCGCCGGCACGCCCGCCAGACCTACAAGAGCGAAGGCAAAGGCAACGGCGGCAGCAGCAATACTGCGGGAGTTGAGGGTCATCTTACGCATGTTTTATCTCCAATGTGATGGCAAAGCTTAGCGGAAGTAAGGGATTAGTCGTTTGGTAGCGGGTCTTTTGGTCGCAGACCAATTGAATACTAAGAACCGACGTGCTGCCCTGCTTCTTTAGGCACTGCCGCGGTTTCTAGTTTTCTAGGAACTGTGTCGATCTTGATTGAAGCATTCACCAAACGACGATTCTTGTAGGAACGGTAGCGATCTAACCAACTGAACGGAGCGTAGCAGTAAACCAAAGCGGTAAACCGGTCAAGTGCCCGTAAAGCGCGGAACAGCACTTCGTCGCAAACCCGTTCCGTGGCGCCAGGAACGTCGGAAATGTTTTGCTGCGACTTCGGATAACGCGGCCAAACCCCTCCGGATTCCTTGCGCCAGTAATTCACATACCGCTGAATCTTGCGTCTTACCTGCGACGACAACACTTCGCGGCAAACCTTCGAGCGCTCGATCTTCCCGCCCTTGACTTGCTTATGATGAGAGCCTTCGTAGATCGGCGAAGAATCGACGCCCTCGAGCGTAGTCATGCGGGAGTCGAAAGATATTCCAAGAAACTGGCAAACTCCCGCCAGGACGACCGCGGGATCTTGAATCATTTCTTCATACTGAATTTCGTGAACAGGAATGTTCTTGCTCAACAGAGCGTCGCGCCCCTGCTTGAGCTTGTGACAACCAATCACCGCGCGGTGCAGAATGCCGGGCTTCGAAAAAAATGTCGAGCCGGTTCGCGCCCGCACGATACTGCGGCAGGTATCGGCAAGATCCCGCCAGATAATCAGGAACCGCGCTCCGGGAAACTCCTGTGCCAGCGTTGACAAACAATCGAAGTAGTTCGGCGACTTCTCTCCCATTACGGCTGCGCCGTCGGCATACTCTTCCCAAGCAGCCATTGCGCCGCTGCGAAGATCGGGAACGGAGACGGGAATTCGCTCGGGGCGAATGTGATGACGCGAGAGAGCGGAATTCCAAAACTCCCAGCGGGCTCGCCAGTCAGGGTTGCTGCCTTTACTTGTGAAGAGAGGCTGCAGCAGGAATAGGTCTGCCTCGTACATGAGGGAGATGTCAGGATGCTGGTTCAGCAGACTGTAAAGCAGCGATGTTCCGGATCGCCACATACCAACCACGATCAAGGGTCCGGAACCAGAACTGGCGGGCGTGGGACGTTCGACTTTCATTAGTTGGCGCGGATCATTTCTGGGGTCGATTGTGTTACCACCTGCGAAGCAATAATTGAGAATTCAAGAAAGAGATTAACGAAAAAGTCGTGGCATCACATCTTCGATACAGACAGCCCACGCAAACTTCGAACCATTGATGATGTATCTGCGCCACAAGCGTGTAGGCTCTGTGACCAGCCGGTAAAACCATTCGAGTCCATGCTCCCGCATCCAGTTCGGGGCGCGCTTCAAACGTCCGCAGCTCATGTCGAAGGCAGCGCCAACGCCAAGCATCACCGGAACCGTGAAGCTGTCGCGATGCTGATACATCCATTTTTCCTGCTTGGGAGTACTCAGTCCCACCCATAAAATGTCGGGAGCGGTGGCGGCCACGATGCGTTTCACATCCGCCTCCTCAGCGTCCGTCAGCGGACGAAAGGGCGGACAATAGGTTCCAGCAACACGTATGCCGTGGCGCTCCTGCAAGCTTCGTGAGACCAGATCGGCAACGCCCGGCGCTCCTCCATAAAAGAAGTGCCGATACTTCGCGCCCGTTTCCCGGCAGAAGACTTCGAAGAGTTCGGGGCCGCAGGCACGCCGCTTCATCTGCTTGTGGCCGTGGAAGCGGCCCATCCAGACCAGAGGCATCCCATCGGCGATCACCAGGTCGGCATGGTCGAGCACTTCGCGAAAGTAGGCATCTTCGCGCGACTCCGAAACTCCATGCATGCCGGTAACGGCGACGTAGCGCGTCCGTCCGCGCTCCCCGATCCAGCGTTCGAGGATCTGCACAACGTCAGGTATCTGGACTGAATTCACCCGAACACCCAGCACACGAAAGCTGGGGATATCAGGCGCGTTGCCGATTAACAGATCGGCGGCTTCAGGGCTTGAAAGATTCATTAGAAAGAGTTCGGCGTGTGCCGCTAATTCTTTGCCGGGTCGTCGTAGTGCAGATGTAGCTCCGCCCTCTGAGTCACAACGGGGCAATGCGCAAACCTTCGACGGCTTCACATCTAACAACTATGAGTGGCCAATTTCCTCAATCGAAACGGAACGGTAGGCCGTTGCTCGGGGAGGGTTACCGCAAGAATAGAGCAAGATTATGCGGCAATGAAGATTGCTGCAAGAGGCCGAAGGCCTTACTAACGAAAGTCTCTATCCATTCCGATTAATCAAAACTATCTATATGAAAATAATGTAGTTATTGTATATAGAGACCGAAGTCTCCTATCCGAAATCGCACTCAAAAATCAGGCGTGGGCGATCAGGGCATCCAGCGAACTGTGATCCTGAATTGCGACATTAAAGGGTGGCTCTTCAGTAAAGAGGTCCAACCCCAGCCCTCGCAGGAAATCGCAAACCTCCGCCGGATTCACGCCGAGATGGGGATGCACGTCGAGGAAAACCACAATGCCCGGGCTTCTCGCAATCGTCTCGCGAGCGCCACGCAAAACATGCATGTCGGCGCCCTCGACGTCGATTTTGATAGCTTCGATCGCGCGATCGAAGCCAACCTCCGCCAACAAATCGTCGAGACGCCGCGTCTGCACTTCAATGATACCTTTTTCTCTTTGCGGCTTTCCCGCCAGCAGGGTGTGGAATCCGCTCTTCTCTCCAATGTGAAGTTGCGCCGTACCATTCGCATCGCTCAGAGCCATTTCGTGAAGAGTGATGTTGCGATATTCGTTCTTCGCGATACTCTTTCTGATCCAGCGGCAGTTTTCCGGGTGTGGCTCGAAGGCTAGCACGCGTCCCTGCGGTCCAACTAACCGCGACGCCAGAAGCGTGAAGTCACCTTTATTGCATCCCACATCCACGAAGGTTGCTCCTGGCCGCAGGAACTGTTTGAAGGCTTGATGCTTTGATTCCTCGTAGCAGCCGAGCGCGCGCTGCAGCATCATCCGGGACTCTTTGATGTTGAGATAAACCCAGCCGGCCTCAAGTTTGTAGGGATAATAAAATCCAGGCATCACGCTGGACCACACCGGATAAGTTTTCAACAGTAGAGATTTGTAAACTTCTCGCATCGGCACTTGGGACTCCACTACTGGTCGTGATTCTTTCATCTTACAATCTCCCAAAACGCGCTGGCACATGGCGCAGGTTACCTGTCTTGCTTCCCGTTTGCTCCAAGGGTCTTGTGCCGGTCATGCTCCGCAAGATAGGCTTTGACAGGCTGAGAGCGCATTACCAACTAATCTTTATCGGCTTTTTCGCCAGCCTTCTGTTGGTCTTGAATTCTGTATTCCATCGAACCCGGGGAAAGTAATTTAGAACGGCAACGGCTGTTCGAGCGCAACTGTTTCTTGACATGGAACGCCCACCTTCATGCGATAATTCGCGTCATTGTTTCTGCTGCCGAACGGTCGACAGACATTATCGGCAAAGGATAACGAGTGAGTTCGTATCTTAAGTGGGGCGTCTGGTCAGGGTTGCAACGCACTTGATGGATTGAGATGCTGGAGGATTCTCTGAAGATCGTCGTTGTTCACAACACCTACCAGCAACCCGGAGGAGAAGACGTTGTTTTCGAGCAGGAGCGCAGAATGCTCGAAAACGTCGGCCATCAAGTGATTCCCTACTGCCGCAGCAACTGGGACGTAGATTCGTACCGCGGCATCCGCCTCGTCAATCTCGCAGCCAGAACGGTTTGGGCGTCAGACTCGCGGCGAGAATTCCTGCAGTTGTTGCAGCAGGAAAAGCCAGAACTCGTGCACGTTCACAACACCTTTGTGATGATCTCGCCTTCGATCTACTCTGCCTGCTCTGAGGCTGGAATCCCGGTGGTACAGACACTGCACAATTACCGCCTGCTATGTCCGACCGCCACATTTTTTCGCGATGGCAAGGTTTGCGAAGAATGTCTTGCGGGATCTCTGTGGCAAGGAGTAAAACACGCCTGTTACCGCGACTCGTATTCCGCTTCAGCCGTTGTCGCTCTCATGTTGGCATCCCATCGGCTGCGCGACACCTGGAAGCGCGAGATATCGTGCTTCATCGCCCTGAGCGAATTTGCTCGCAACAAATTTGTAGAAGGAGGATTGCCGGGAGAAAAGATTTTCGTCAAGCCCAACTTTGTCTCTCCCGACCCGGGCGCTCGCACGGGCGATGGAGACTATGCTTTGTTCGTTGGCCGGCTTTCTCCGAAGAAACGCGTTGACACGTTGTTAGAAGCCTGGAAGCGGCTTTCGCAGCCCATTCCTCTTCTCATTCTCGGCGGCGGGCCCGATAAGGAGTGCTTGACGGTGCAGGCTGCCGCAGAGGGCCTTGCCAACGTTGAACTGAAAGGTCACATGCCGCGCGAGCAAACTCTGGCGGCCATCAATCAAGCCAGGTTTCTGATCTTCGCGAGCGAATGGTATGAGAACTTTCCAGTCACACTGGTTGAGTCTTTTGCCTGCAGTACTCCCGTGATCTGCAGCCGTATGGGCGTCATGCCTGAGATCGTTGCCGATGGCCGCACTGGCATCCATTTCACTCCGGCGGACCCGGAAGACCTGGCTCACAAAGTGGAATGGGCATGGACGCATCCAAAGGAACTGCGCGGCATGGGTCAGGAAGCCCGCAGAGAGTACGAAGCAAAATACACCGCGGACAAAAATTACCCCGTCCTACTCGAAATCTACAAGCGAGCACTGCAGCGACAGTAGTCTCTCCCGGCGCGAACGATTTGACTCGTCCCCAATGCTGCACTGAAGGGCTGCGGCTGCATCAGGGACGAGATCAGGTTTTGCTGAGCTTACTTAATGACCAACTGCACCTGCGTTGACCACTGCAGCTGGCTTTGCGGGCCGAAGGCGCCGGTGATCGTGATCACGAATTTCCCTTTCGGCGTGCCCGAGCCGGTTTGCACGGTGAGAACCGAGGTCGCAGCATTGGTACCGTTCGGAGTTACAGGATTCGTCGCAAAGGCACAAGTAGTTTGCGCTGGGAGTCCGCTACAGGAGAGATTGACTCCCTGATTGAACTGACCAAACGGCGTCACTGTAACGGTTGTGTTAGCGGACGATCCCCGGGTGATCGGCAGCGCTGTGGGCGAGGCGGATACCGTGAAGTACGGCCCGAAGCCGACCAGGTTCACCGTCTGTGGGCTGTTGAGCGCGTTATCGGTAAATTGCAGGGTCGCAGTGCGTCTGCCGTAATTGTTGGGAGCGAACGTGATCGCGACCTGGCAGGTCGCATCTACGGAGATGAGTGCGGGCAGAGTTCCTCCGCCGCAAGTGGTGGTTTCGGAAAAGTCCTGAGGATTGTTGCCGCCAAAGCTGATCCCGGTCAGGCTGAGATCGGCGCCCCCGGCACTCATGATGTTCAAGTTCTGCGGCGGGCTGGCCGTGCCAATCGGATACGAAGCGAAGTTGGACGGGTTGGGATAAGTAAGGGCCGGCGACAACTGCACGAGGCGGATGCGGTTGTTGCCTGCGTCGGCGATGTACAGGTTCCCTTGCGCATCGACAACCAGGCCATCGTTCGAGATCTTCGCCGCGGTGGCGGGACCGCCGTCTCCGGAGAATCCTCCCACGCCTTTTTGAGCGTAGTCTCCGGCGACCGTGCCAATGATGCCGGTCGCAGCGCTGACGCGCTGCACGACGTTATTGTTTCCGCCGCCGATGAACAGGTCGCCCGCGGGATCCAACCCTACTTCCATCGGCGCCCACATGCTGGCACTCGTCGCTGGGCCACCGTCTCCTGTGAGGCTGAAGGCTGTATTCAGCGCGAAGTCGTTGATGTAACCGGGACCGAGGCAACCGATGCAACGAATCTCATTGTTGTACGAGTCGTCGATGTACACGTTGCCCGTGCTGCCGACAGCCACGCCCGAAGGGTGGTCGAGATGGGCAGCGTTCGCCAGCCCTCCGTTGCCTCCTTTGCCGGCGATGCCGACTCCCGCAATCGTGGTGATGATCTGGGTGGAAGCGTTCACCTCGCGAACCCGGTGCACGCTGTAATCGGCAATATAAAGATTGTTCGAGCTGTCGAGCGCGATGGCCAGCGGATCGGTGAACGTCGCCGATGTTGCAGGGCCGTTGTCTCCGCATGGGTTGATCGGGTTGCCTAGCGCGCAGGACTTGCCGGTTCCAGCGTAGGTGATGATGTTGCCCGAGGCTGCGAGCACTTCGCGAATGACTTGGTTATTGGTATCGGCGATGAATACGTCCCCAGCGGAATCAATCGCGACCCCGGTGGGTCCGTCGAGAGTGGCGCTGGCCGCCGCGCCGTTGTCGCCGGTGTAGCCCGCGATGCCAGTTCCCGCGAAGGTGGAGATAACGTGCGTGCTGGCATTAATGAAGCGAATACGGTTATTCAAAGTATCCGCAATGTAGAGATTGCCGCTGGAATCTTCCGTAAGGTTAAAGGGATCGGCGAGGATGGCATTCAATGCCGGACCGCCGTCGTTACCCAAACCGCCGCCGGCAATCGTCGAGATGTTGCCGCCGCTGATTTGCCGGATGCGCTCGTTGCCCTCATCGGCGATGATCAGGTTTCCTGCACTATCCAGAAAAACACTCTCGGGGCGATTCAGTTGAGCGCTGGTAGCCGCAGCGCCGTCTCCAGCAAATCCCTGCGCTCCCGTGCCCGCGATGGTGCTGATGTTGCCGCCACTCACTAGGCGAACTTTGTTGCCGAAGGTATCGGCGATATAGATGTTCGAGGTCGTAGGGTCAATGAAAACCGACATCGGCTGATACAGGTTTGCTGCGGTCGCAGGACCGCCATCGCCGCAGCGAGTCGTGGGAATGCACGTTGATCCCGTGCCAGCGACGGTGGTAATAACCGGTGAAGCGGCCGGTGCGATCATGCGGATTTTGTTGTCGCGAGTATCGGCGATGTAGAGATTGCCGGCGCTATCGAAGGTGACACTCTGGGGATAATTCAACGTCGGCCCAATAGGCGTACCACCATCGCCGCATTTTCCGGTCGGCGTGGCGCAGGGGACTCCGTTGCCGGCGACCGCGGCAATGTCGCCCGGCTGAATCTTCACTCCAAAAATCGTCACTGCGGTGGTGCCCATGTTGATGGCGCGCACGCGATTGTCAAAGGCGTCGGCGACGTACACGTTGCCGTTTGCATCAAGGGCCACTCCGAGCGGGAAGTTAAATGCCGCGCTGGTGGCGGGTCCGCCGTCGCCGCAGGTTCCGGTGGCAGGCTCGCAGCGGGTACCGCTGCCAGCGATGGTGGTGATGACACCGGTCGTGGTATTGACCATGCGAATGCGCGCGGTGCCGAAGTCGGCGATGTAGAGGTTTCCCTTGCCGTCGAGAGTGAGGCCACTGGGCAGAGCTAAAATCGCAGACGTGGATTGCCCACCGTCTCCGCCAAAACCTTCCACGCCGGTCCCGGCATACGTGGTGACTGTGCCGTTCGACATCTTAAAGACGTAAGTGGAGTAAGGAGCGGTAAAGTAGGTGTTGCCTGCAGCATCGCGAACCGCCGCGGTAGGACCTGGCAAATCGATGCTGAGCGCTGCGCCGCCAGCCGTCCCTCCGCCGGCATAAGTGTTGATGGTGTTCTGAGCATGCATGCCCGCGGGCAACAGCAAAAGACCGAACACACAAGCAACGATGGCAATAGCGCTTACTTTGCCGGTCAACTCACGGGCATTAGAGACCGCCGAAATACGAGCGTTCACAGAACTACCTCCACAGAAAATTTGAAAGCGGGGAAACCGAAGGGGACGAACCAGGGATCGAACATGCGAATCGAACAAGCGATTGAACCAGGAAGATCGAACACCACCAACGACCTTAGGATCCTACTGTCGAATATCCGAGCCGGGACAAAATATTGCCCGCGGATTGCTGTACCCGTTGGGCTTGCGTCTCGGTGAATTTTTCGCGCCAGCCCTCGACGGCTCCGCTGCCGATAAAGCGGCCTTTGGCGGAGGCCTTGACGGGATTTTTCTTCTCCTGGTCCCGCATCTTCTGCACGGAGTTATTCGCGACCGCGCGCTGAATCACTTCCGCCGCGACGGGAACCTCGAGAAACTCCATCATCTTGCCTAACGAAACCTCGGGCTCGCGACGCATTTCATCGAAACGCACCAGCAGAATCTGCGCCCGGCCTTCGTCTTTGGCTCTCACCCAGGAATTCACATGATTCGTCCACGAACCGAACGGGTTCACCGTGCCGCGAAGGAACCGCGCCAGAAATTTGTCGAAATCGTCTCCCGCCAGCCCCAGCGCCTTCTGATAGGCAAATTCCGACAAGGCCACATCGCGGGCATCGCGGACAAGATAGATTGCTTTCCCGTACTCCGCTCGGTAGGGCTCATGGGTCTTGATCAGCCGGCCGCCATTGGGCAGCACCGGCGATGCCTTACGCTGCTTGCCAATGTCAGGAACCACTTTATCGACATGATTGAATGATGGAGACTGGCCAAGAAGAATCTCAAACAACATGAACCGCAGCCAGGTGTTTCCGGATCGAGGGTACGAAGCGACGAAAACGTCCGAGTCAATCAGGTTGCGATGACGAACCCAGGCCAGCGGTTTGTGGAGAGAAGTCTTGCCAAGCCTGTGGCGAACTTTGCGAAGTGTAGGCACGTTTTTCCTCTAAATGAAGTCGGGAAGGTTTTATTCTCGTAAAAGAGAGACTGAAGATGAAGAATGACAGGTGACGAAAAAAATTCGACTTACCTGAATGCCATGCCTCGCGATGGTTCCGCTTCGGACATCTGCCGTAGACGAATGCTCACGACCACCAAACCGATCAGCATCATGTAAGGCGCGTCGGGACGTCCGCCGAACGTCGCGTTGAACATCCCGTTGATAAATAGATTGACGAAGGCTGCCAGGCAGCCCACCGCCATGAACCGCAACTCCGGCGTCGCAGCCAGTTTGATGGTGCGCCACAGGTTTTTCACGATCACGACCTGCACCATGATGATGAGGCTGAGGCCGATGATGCCGGTGTTGTACATCGCCTCGATCAAACTATTGTGAGTGTGCGTGCTGGCGAAAGGCGTATCCGGGTGAACCACAGCCATAAAGCGCGAAGCGTCGAAACCGTAGCCGAGAATTGGCTTGGCCAAAATGTAAGGCAGCAGGAACTCCCACAGGCCGGTGCGGCCGGTGAAGCTCTGGCCGGCTTGCAACTGCGAGTAGTTCGTCATGTAATCGCCGAGCGCAGTGAACTTCAGAGCGACGACGAGCATGACGGCAGCAACTCCGGCAAAGATCAAAACTGCCTTGAAACGCTTCAGCAATCCGTAGAAAAGCAATCCGGCAAAAATGCCCGCGATGATTCCGGTTTTGCCTCCCGCGCCGACCATGATGATGAGAGCGATGGCGCCGACCCAGATCGGCCAGCGGCGCTTGCCCGGCGAGTACAACATCAGACACAAAATTGCCAGCAAGCCGGCGATGCCGGAAATCGCAGTGGGAGCCTCGCGGAAACGCTGCTCGAGCGCGCCCGAACCATATTCTCCGAGGGGATCCGCTTCAAAGATGGAGCGCAATGTGGGCGCCAAAACCAGAATAAAAAATCCACAGACGGTGATGTTCAGAAAGTCGCGGAGCTCATCCATCCCTGCGATCTGCTGAAGGGTGATATGCATGACCAGCACAACCAGTGTCAGCTTAAAAGCCCAGGCGAGCGAGAAAGCGGGATTCGGCGAATATGCGCAGGAGACGATGCTGACCAGGGTGATCCAGCTAACCCACTTGTAATCTCCCTTAAAAAGGCCGCGCAATGCCTCGGGAAATTTTAGAACGATGATGAGAAGCCCGAGCAGCGCAACGATCCAGAGAATGCCCTGGTCGTAGGCTTGTGAGGAGAAGCCGGCGCCGCCGGCGATGTCGCTGCGGTAGGAGAATACCTCTTCAGAAACCAGCAGCCCCCACCAGACGACGAAAATGAGCCACTTAGCGGGCTGGCTGCTCGCACGTCCGTAAGCGGCGGCAAAGACCAGCAATCCAAAGAATACCAAGGCCGCGACGATTACCGTGGTTGTGTTTTCGTCGGCCACAAACTCCGTGGCCGTGGTCAACAAGAACAGCGTCGCAAAAGCAACAGCGGCCAGCACCGTGACGGTGGTGACGCGAAGGCGCGATTTGACCGGGACTGGGAACTGTGTGGGCGCGGAACTCATCTTTTAGATTTTAAGCCTTTGAAAAACTACCAACCAGGCGTTCAATCAGAAGCTAGCAGGTTAGCTGGCGCCCGAGCCTTTCAGCACCGCGGGAATCGTCTTCATCAGGATCTGGAAGTCCAGCCACAGAGACCATCGGTCGATGTATTGCAGGTCCAGCTCCATCCACTGTTCAAATGGAATCGTGTTCCTACCCAAAACCTGCCAGAGGCAGGTAATCCCAGGCCGAACGCTGAAGCGGCGGCGCTGCCAGTCTTCATTAAATCCTTCATAATCGCGAACTGCCATGGGCCGCGGACCAACCAGGCTCATATCGCCCTTAAGCACGTTGAACAGCTGTGGCAACTCGTCGATGCTCGTGCTACGCAGAAATTTTCCGACCGGAGTGATGCGTGGGTCGTTCTTGATCTTGAATACCGGCCCGCTCACTTCGTTCAGATGTTCAATCTCTTTCATGCGGCTTTCCGCATCCACGGACATGGTGCGGAACTTGAAAATCTTGAAGCGGCGCTTGTTCAATCCCAGTCGTTCCTGCAGGAAGAACACCGGCCCTGGAGAAGTCAACTTAATCAGCACCGCAACCAGCAGGAAAAGAGGAGTGAAGAAGATAACCAGAACCAGCGATGCGGTAAAATCCACCGCCCACTTGATAAAAGCTTGCCAGCCGGCGACGATGGTGCCGGTGCTGTGCGTAATGTGGGAGTCGCCTTCGAACTCCTCGACTTTGGAACGCGCCTTCTTCAAGTCAAAGAGGTTCGAAACCATGCGAAGGAGAATTCCCTGCTCTTCGCAAAGTTCCGCAATTTCGGTGGCGTGGGAATGTAGAGACCGCAGCGGAAGAGTGACCACGACTTCATCGACCACGTTGCGGCGCATAAAGGCGCGCAACTCTTCGAAGTTGCAAGTCAGCGTGTAGCCTTCCTGATTGAACTTGGCGATTCCCGGCCACTCTTCGTCGACAAAGGCCAGAATGCGATAACCGAGCCATGGACTCTCTTCGATTTTTCGCGCGAATTGAACTGCCGCGTCGTTGCTGCCAACGATCACGATGTTGCGGAGATTCTTGCCTTTGATTCGAACCTGCCGCAGAATGAATCGCACCGACAACCGGCCCGCGACCGTGATACAGGTCAACGAAGCCCAGAATACGGTTGCAAACACGTAGTTGATCATCGTCACATGGAAGGCCAGGGCGATCCCATACATCAGGATGGTTCCCAAAGAAGTTGCCTTGACGATGTCGACAACCTCATCCCGTTTGCGGGACAAGCGCCGCGATTCGTACATTTCGAACATGCGAAAAACTTGGTGCCAAAGAAGGACGATTCCAGAAAAAATAATGATGTTTTGAATCTTTATCCGTAGTTCAAGGAACTCGCTGAATGACACTCTGGCGCTGAAGATTCGCGACACCGTAATCGTGGCGATCCCAAAGCACAGAAGGACGGCAAACAAATCGAAAAACTGCACCAGATGCTTTAGAGTCTTACGCTGATCGTTGCGCACCTCGGAGAACCTCCAAACCCTGTGGTCGAACCTTTGAAATGGGGGATTGCAAAACGACAGTGCAACTGGAATGTCGGTTTCCGGTCAGGATGGAAAAATCTGCCGGAAATGGCATGAGCGTGAGAGGAGTTAACTAGGAATATTTCCGTTCGCGTTAATGATGCGTGCCTTGGCGAAGTCGACGCTTCTCTGTGGAACCGCCGCCAGCACCGGAATATTCAGTTCCGACATAACCTCGGACGGAGTCCGCAACGACGGATCGAGGTATTCGATGGTAAACACAACGCCTGAGCTTAGAGTCGCAGCCAGAAGAATGCCCACCAGACCGTACTTCCAGCGATCGCCCGTAGGCAACGAAGGCACCGTAGGATTTTCCACAATGGAGACGTTCAAAATACGTTGCTCATCGAGAGCGTCCGCCATACGCGCTTCTTCGCGCTTGTGGAGATACAGCAGATAGTTGTCTTCGTTGGCCTTAGCGGTTCGAGCCAGGTCGCGCTGCGTAAGATCTTTTTGTTCCAGTTGCCGCGCGTTTTCCTGGTACATGCCCACAATCGCCTGCGTGGCGGCTTCGCGAGCCTGCAACCCGCTGTAATCGGCCTTGGCCTTAGCTAATTCAGTTCCAATCCAGCCATAGGTGGGATTCTGGTCCATGACCTTGTCGCGCAACGGCTTGCTTTCCTCGTCAACGATCGAAGCGCGCGTGTCGGCGATTTCCTTGTCAACTTCCTGCACCAGGCGATATCCCGGCTGATACTTGGTCAGCAATTCGGTGCGCTTCAACTCCAGGGTAAGCAGTGCGCTCTTAAGCTGTTGCAGAACCGTGGCATCGTCCGACTCGCGGACTTGCGTCGTGATGCGATCGGGAGTGCTACCCGACTGCTTTTGCAAATCCTGAATGCGCTTCTGTGCCGAAGCCATGTCGGCTCGCGTCTGCTGCAAGCTGGCATTGAAGTCATTCAGCTTCTGCAGAGTAATGTCTCGTGCCAAAAGCGGCGCCACTCCGCCCTTTTCCTGCGCGAACTGCCGCAGCTGATCTTCGGCTTTATCCAGATCCTGCTTGTAGCGTTCGGTTTCCTGCTCGAAGAATTTCAACTGCCCCGGTGGCCGGTGAACTTCAAGATGTTTCTGAATATAGCCGTTGGCTAGAGTCGAAAGAACCTTTGCCGCGAGCTTGGGATTACTCGAGGTATAGCTGATGCTGATCAAATCGCTCTTGCGGACCGGCTCGACCTTGAGGTTCGAAACCAGCCGCTCCACCGCTTTGGCGATTTTCTGGTCTTCGGTGCGGCCAAACATCCAGGCCGAAAAGCTTCTGCGGTTTTGCAGTCCACAGGCTACCACCGTCTGGCGCAGGACATCGTCGCTCTCGATGATGGCGACCTCGGAGTTCAACTGCTCCTCGCTGACTTCGTCGTGAGCCTGCACGGGCAAACTCTGCTGCGAGGTGATCACAGGATCGACGCGCTCGTGTTTCACCAGAATCTTCGTCTGGGCCACATACTCTGGCGGCATGAATAGGATGGCCAGAACCGTGCCCAACAGCACTCCGCCGAAGCACAGCATCAGCACGCGCTTGTGGCGGAAACCAACGGCCAGAACGTCGCGAAGGGTGAAGGCAAATGCCCCGGTGCTCTTCGCGGAATTTAACTCGTAATTCGTCATAGTAATTAGTCTCCTCGGCAACGGCCCGAACGAATCTTCTGGTCGATTACGGGGCAATCTGTCCATACGCGCCTACGCCTGAATTCGGGATGAAGGGCTTGATCTTCGACAGCATATTCTTGGGGACGAATAACTGGTCTCCGGGACGCAGCGTCGGATCCTCGCCGAGTTTGCCCTCCTTCATCATTTCCTTCACGTTGAAAATCTTCGCCGAAAGCCACTGGTCATTGACGCGCCGGAACAGCAATACTTGCGAGTGTTTGGCGTCTCCGTTGAAACCACCCGCCATGGCAATGGCTTCAGTCAGCGTAACGTTTCCGCGAAGCTCATATTTTCCGGGATGATTCAGCTGGCCACTTGCCGTAAAGTACGGCTTCTCGAAATCTTTCAGCACGACCGAAATGAGAGGATCGTTGAGGATCTTGCCGTAGGCGGTGCGCAAGGTCTGCGTGAGCTCGGGGACGGTTTGGCCGGCAACGTAAACATCGCCCACGCTCTTTAACGTGATGAAACCATCAGGCTGCACCGTAACCGATTGATTGAACTCCGGACTCAGCTCGAAATTCACATCGAAGGTGTCGGCGGCGCGGATGGTATAACGCGGGTTGCGAGTCTGGAGCTGGGGCTCGCTCTTCGTATCGGTAGTAGCGTTCGCGCTGACAGGCGTGGGTTGCGGCCCGCTCTGCGCTACGCACAGCGCAACGCTGGCGAGCAGCATCGCGCCGAGCTGGACCAGCGCCGTTCCCGGCTTCATCTTCATCATCATGAGTATTTCTTCTCCACCCGAGCAAGTTGTCGAGCTTGATTCCGTGGTGATTGTTCGTTGTGTGTATTCTATTCCGCCCCGTAAGAGCGATGCCACAGATTCTGCTAATCGGGGCCGGATACAGCTCCGCCCTCTGACTCCCATTTGCCGCAAAAACCGGTGTAAGAAAAGATGAGCAACACAAAGGGCTGTTGCCTTCTCTACTTCAGCCAGTTTCAATACGTTTGGTAATCGCTAATGCCTACGGGGGGGAGCCACCACGCCGGGGCGCTCCAAGGGCGCGCGTGTCCATCGACTCTTGCGAGATTATCTGGGAATGTAGATTGTTGCAAGGGGCCAAATGCCCTAGTGTCTAAAGTCTTTACCTGACCTCACAAACAGCACAAAAGCGCGATCTATGATGACTAAATACCCTAGCCAAAAGAGCTTAAAGGCTCTAATTTCCCCCTCATTTTGGCACAGGCGAACCGTACTTAGCCAAGCACTCCCTCACCTGTTGCGCCACGATGTTCACGTTCGGCTCTGTAAACATCGACGGATGATTCCCCGGGATGCGATGAAAATCGATTCGGCCTTGAACCAAATTCTTCCATCCCAGGGCGAAATCGAAATAAGCACCCTCTGGCCAGTCGCTCGACTGCAGCATCACCATCGCACCCCGGTAGCTCTTCGGCTCGTAGCGATGAAACGCGGGATGCACAACCGGGTCGGCATTGTGCATGGTGCTGGCCTTCCCATTGCTGCCGTGATCGGATGAAAACTGCCAGAGCGTTCGTTCCAGTTTGCGACGCGCTTCCTCAAATCGATCTAGGATATAAGCCGAGCCTTGGCGGACATCGGAATGAATAATGTTGGCCAGATGGTATTTGATCCTTCCGGTATAGCGTCCATCGCGAAGCGGATTCTTATAGTAAGCCTGGTTGTGCCCGTCGAGCATAATCAGCGGCGCGACCTCTTCCCCTTCTAATGTAAGTTGCCGCGCCATCTCGTAGGCGATTACGGCGTTTACGCAAAGTCCGGCGAGAGCGTAGGGTCCATGCGGTTGGACCTCACGCATAGCCCGCACGAGAAACGACGCGATGTCTTCGATGCGATAAGGCGTGGGGAGCTTGATCGCATCGGCATACGGAATGTCGAGGCCGAGCAACGGCTGGTCAAGTCCTAACTTTTCGGCGAGAAGCCGGAAGCGGGGCGTTGCACGAACCCAGAATAAAGGAGGCTGAGATCCCTTCGGTTGAATCTCGACCACGGCCCGCGCCCGCAGGCTCTGATCGGGACTGCGCAGCCATTCCGCCATCAGTTCGATGGTAGGCGCCTGAAACACAAATGCCAGGGTCAGCGACTCATCGAATTCCTTCTCGATGCGATCGAGCAGTTTGGCCGCCAGCAGCGAATGCCCGCCCAGCTGAAAGAAACTCTGAGTAACGTCAGAGCTCTGGGTTCCCAAAATTTCTTTCCAGATGGGCAGCAGTCGAGCTTCGAAGGAGTCCCGCGGCGCAACCGGCCCTGAAACCGTTGCAATCGCCCGGGTCTCCGCAGCCGCAGATAGCGCGAGACGATCCACCTTCCCGTTCGGCAGACGCGGCAGAGCGGAAACAAACCTGAACACGGCCGGCACCATATAGTGAGGCAAACGCATTTTAAGAAATGCACCGAGTTCGGCGCCTGAGGTCGCAAGCTGCTCGCCGCTAACAACATGGGCCACCAGACTCTCTCTGCCTTCCACCGTGACCGCCGCTTCTTTCACGTCCGGGTGCACCGAGAGTGCGGCCTCGATCTCGCCCAGTTCGATTCGCATGCCGAGAGTTTTTACTTGTTCGTCGGTACGCCCTAAATATTGAAGATTTCCATCGGGAAGATAGCGAACCATGTCTCCTGTTCGGTACATTCGCGCATCTGGATTCGCCGTGAATCGGTCGGCGATAAATTTCTGCCGCGTAAGCTCGGTGCGATTGAGATATCCGCGGGCGACACCGTCTCCGCCGATGCAGAGTTCGCCCGGCACGCCGCTGGGCACAGGTTGTAGATTGTGATCAAGCACGTAGAGTCGAGTGTTGGCGATCGCGCGGCCGATCGGAACTGATTCGCGCACATCTTCTGCCTGGCAGCGATACACGGTGCTCCAGACCGTCGCCTCCGTCGGTCCGTACTCATTGAACAGTTGTACTCCGGGCAATGCCTTGAAGTGCATGTCGACCAAAGGTCTTGGACACGCCTCGCCTGCCAGCACCATGGTGCGCAGCGAAGACAACCGGCCGATGTTCGTCGATTGCAGCAACTCGTGATAGACCGCCGGAATGCAGAGAATATTCGTAATCTGATTCTTCCAGATCAATTCGGAGATTTGCCGCGCCTCCAAATTGAACTCCGCTGGCGGCAGAACGAGAGTGCCGCCCGAGCAAAGCGCATGAAAGATGGTTGCGGCAGAGCTATCGAAGGCGAACGACGAGAGCAACAAGAAGTCCTTGCCCGAGCCTTTGTAGTACGCGCCGTCGTAATACGCGTTTTCGTAATAATCGAGGCGCGCACTGGTCGACTGCGCCAAATTCCGCTGCGTGACCTGCACACCCTTAGGCCCGCCTGTTGAACCAGAGGTATAAATCACATAGGCCAGATTTTCGGGAGCAATGCTCACCTTAGGAGACTGCGCTGACTGCAGGTCGATCGCCGGCCAATCCGCATCCAGGCGGATCACATGAACTTGCCGCGACGCTTGCGCAATCGGTGGCAAATGAGCCTGAGTCAGAAGGGCCGAAGCGCCGCAGTCGCCCAGCATGAATTCCAGCCGCTCGCGTGGGTAGCTGGGATCGAGCGGCACATACGCGCCACCGGCTTTCAAAACACCCAGGATGCCCACCATCATCTCAACGGAGCGTTCGAGGCGCAGCGCAACGGGAATTTCCAGCCTCACACCAATACTTCGCAAATAGCGGGCTAGCTTATTCGCTCGCTGATCGAGATCACGATAAGTGAGCCCTGCACTGCCACACTTCACCGCGACAGCATTTGGATTTTTTTCTGCCTCAACTTCGAATCGCTGGTGCGCAAAAGTTAAAGGATACGATTTCTGAGTCTGATTAAACTCCACCAGCAGCTTTTGCCGTTCGACTTCCGGCAAAATCGCAACTTTACTGATGCGCTGTTCGGGGTCGGCGACAACTTCTTCGAGCAGTGTTCGCCAGCACTCCACCATGGTCGAAATCTTGGCAGCGTCAAAGAGATTGGTGCTGTAGATCATGCGTCCGGAGAGGCCGTCGCTGCGATCGTCGAGCACCATGCAGAGATCGAATTTCGTTGTGCCGGTCTCCACATCGATTGGAGTGAAGTCCCAGCCCGACTCAATTTCCGCGCGCGTGGGCTCCAGCGACAGCAGCACTCGAAAAAGAGGATTGCGGCTCAAATCGCGCTGCGGATGAAGCTCTCGCAGAACCCTGTCGAGAGGAACATCCCCATTCGACAAAGCTTCAACGGTCGTGGTGCGCACCCGATCAATCAGTTCTCTGAAAGTCGGATCGCCTGTAAGGTCCGTCCGCAGGACCATCGTGTTCAGAAAGAAGCCAAGCAGCTTTTCTGTCCCAGGATCGTTGCGCCCCGCAGTAATGCTTCCGACAAGAATGTCTTCCTGGCCCGAGTAACGATAGAGCAGCGTGTCGAGCGCAGCCAGAAGAGTCATGAACAGGGTCGCTCCCTGCCGCTGGCTCAAAGTACGAAGACCGTCGCTGAGTTCGCTCGATAGAGTGAAGCGCTGCATCGCCCCTCGGAAAGTTTCCGCGGCAGGACGAGGCCGGTCGGTGGGCAGTTGCAGCACCGGCAAATCCCCACTCAGTTGCCGCTTCCAATACTCGACTCGCGGTTCGATTGCTGGATGCAGCGATTCGCGTTGCCACACCGCGTAGTCGCCATACTGGAATGGCAACTCCGCCAGCGAAGAAGACCCAGAACCCGCATACGCCTTGTACAGGCTCACCAGCTCAGGCAGAAAAACCTGGTATCCCGCAACGCCGTCGAAAATCAGATGATGACAGTTGATGAAAAGGCGATACTCGCCGTCTGCCAAACGCACCAGATAAGCCCGCAGCAGCGGCAGCTTTGCCAGATCAAAAACTTGGCGCGCGTCTTCGGTTGCGAGTTGCAGGGCTGCGGCAACCCGTTCGGATTGCAGAAGATTTCGCAGGTCCACCAACGGCAACTTGATCTCGAAGGGTGGATGTACCACCTGCACGGGTTCACCGTCGACCGTCGCAAAGGTTGTTCGCCAGGCTTCATGGCGCCGAATAATCTCGGTGAAGCTACGCTCCAGCGCACCGACGTCGAGCGGCCCTTTGCGATGCACCGTGAAAGGCTCGTTATAGACAGGAAGGTGCGGAGCGAGTTGGGCGTGCAACCAGATTTGTTGCTGCGCAAAAGTCAGCGGGATCTTTGCTCCCGGAGCGCGCCTCGGGATCGCGGCCGGAACATACGCTTCCTCGGAGCGCTGCTGCAGATACCGCTCCAGCAACTTGCGCTTCTGCTCCGAGATTTCAAGAGTCTCCGCCATCGCGAAATGACTACTGATCACCGGTTGCGAATGATCGCGCTTTGCTCGGTTTCCGCTAGGCCAGTTTTCCCAGGAACACTTCCCATCACAAGCTCCAGCAACTGGCCATTTGTAATATATTCAACACCACTTCGACCGCTCACGTATTGCAGCATCTCCTCGAGCTGCTCCCACATACCAAGCTTCTCAATTTCCCACGGGTGGCCGTACAGATGCCAAGTGCCACCCTCACGCAAGACGCGATCAAATCTCTTCTTGCCGAGTTCAAGCCAGCCATTGAATCCAATCAGATCTGGCGCAGACTGAATCAATGCACCAAACGCACGGAGTCGAATCAGGTTGCGCACATAGTTCGACCGGCGATGCGGATAAGCCTGCACGGTGGTCGGCATTGCGAAGCGATCAAACGCCGTCGCCGAGTCGAGCATCTGAGTACCGCGGGCGCCGCGGTATCCGGCATGCTCGACCGCGCTCATGACTTCGGCATTGAAGCGGCCTTTGGGATAGCAGAACATTGTGACTTCCGCTCCCAAAATCCGTTGCAGCTCCCCCTTACAGTCGCCGACTTCGTGCTTGAGTTCTTCGGGACCGACCTCAGTGAGAATCGCGTGGGAAACTGTGTGGGCGCCGATCTCGAAACCAGCTGCGGAGAGAGTACGAAGATCAGCTGGACTGAAGAATGGATCGTTACCTAGCCTTCCTGTGGGAACATAGAAAGTTCCGCGCAGCCCATGACGGTTGAGCATATCGGCCACTCTCAGGCCGCTGCGATCCTCATCGTCCCAACTGGTGGTCACGAAAACACGAGGCATGATGGTTCCAGTGCAAGCGTCGCTATTCGGCGTAAAGTGATTCCTGAACATTCGTGGCAGGCGCCTGCGCCGCCGCCAGCTTCCGTCCGAAGAGCATGAAGGCGACGACGACATACAGAAAGTTCGCGCCAATCATGCTCCAAATGACTCCCGGCAGACCAAAATAGCGCGTTGCTGGAATTCCAATGAGCACCGCAACCACGCTCGCGGCCCCATTCGCAATAAACAAAGATCGCGGAGATTCCATCGCGCGCAGCAGAATCGCCGGTCCCAGGCTCGCGCTCCAAATCGTGGTCTCGAGCGCAAACAATGGAATCAGGTACGCCGACTCCATGTACTTGCCGTTGTACAAGAAATGAAACAGCGGCGTCTTCAACGGAATCAGAACCGACCAGTACACCACCGAACCCGCAACGAACAGGAACGCGAGCCGCCGATTGAGCGCCGCGGCCGCCTGCTTGCCATTCTGATTCTGCACTCGCGCCGCATAGGGCAAAAACAACATGGAGAGCGCGGCATAAGTCTGCAGCACAGGAGCCGCGAGATTCATAAGTGCCCGCAACTCACCCGCTGCCGCCATTCCTGAAAAACTGCTGACCAGCGGAATATAAAAATAGTTTGGAATCCAAGTGGCGAAGCACGTCGCCAGCGCCCAGCGTCCGTACTCCCAATGTTTCCCAAAGGTCGCGCGCAGCCGGGGACGTCCGGTCTCCGGCGCGAGAGCCTTGTTCAACTGGAAGACCATCACCACGCTCGTGACCAGCGCAGCCAAGCCCATGAGCAGAAAAGCGGAGAACGACGAGAGCGTTCCCAAGCGGAAGAATAAGAACACTCCTCCGACCACAAGAACGCAATAAAAAACCGATCCGAACGCCGCCGGACCGGGCATCAACTTCAGATAAAAACTTCGCCGCGCCAGACCATGCGCCAGAATGAACGGCGTGGCAATGGTCATGCCCGCAAGCGCGATCGCCAGCACCAGCGAATGCCCAATGAAATACGTAACCACCGCAGCTATAGCCAACGCCAGGCACATGACCAGCGAGAGCCCCCAATGAATCCACAGAGTGGTCTTCAGGTAGCCGCGAATGTTGTCACGAAACAGAGTGCCGGAAAAAACCGATAACGGCTCGAGCAAGAGGGACTGGTAAAGAAAACCCGCCAGGATGAAAAAACTAAACGACAACGCATACGCGCCGTAGTCTCGCGGAGAAAGCCACCGAGCCAGCAGGACTCCCAGCAGAAAGTTCGATCCGGAAATAAGCCCGTAATCGACAATCGCGAGTCCGCCCTTGGCGAACCACTTGCGAAAAGTTCCAAAGAGAAAGCTCCTGCTGAACAAGGAATGGTCTTGCTCTGCGGACGCTTCAGCCGTGGCCAGTTCCTCGACCGAAGTTTCGACCGGCGGCCCCTCGGCCACAACCTGCGCGCTCACGGCATGGTGCGCCCCCACCCCTTCAGGATCGTTTCTATCAACCGGTTCCATGGGTGCTTTCGTTGGCTTCATAGCGTGCGATACAAATGGCGAAATACGAGGACGGTATCAGTTTAACTGCAGGTCGGCTTGGCCCAACAGCTCTTGCACCGGCATTGGCCGCGATCCGTCGGATTGGGCGCGCTCGAGACACTGGCGAAGGTCCGCTGCCAGCAATTGCACGTTGGGTTCGTTCAGGATGTTGCCGTGATCACCATCCAGTTCATGAATTTCAAGTCCGCCGGTTGCGTATTTCTGCCATCCCTCGCCGGCTTCTTCCAATCCGCGCAGGCCTTTCTCGCCAGCGCGAAACAAAAGAATTTTTTCCGGATAAGGCTTCAGTTGGTAACGATCCCCCGCAGCAGCGCAGGCACGGCGTACTCTCTTCACTGCAGGCGGAAGAAACAAAAACTCGATTCTCCTGCGGAAGTTTTTCTGATAGCGTATCACTCGCCTTTTCACGTAGGCGATCTTCTGCGCCGCCGAGAGCGTTAGGAATCGATCAATCAGCGACTGCGATCCGCCGGCGTAGGTGTCAAGCAGAACCAACGCTCTTACTTCTCCCCCTTGCGCGAGCAGGCGCTGCGCCATTTCCAGCGCCACGTAACCTCCGAGCGAATAGCCTCCCAGAAAATACGGACCTTCCGGTTGAGCTGACCTCAAATCCTCCAAGTAGACTTCGGCCATCTCTTCCACACTCTGCAAGCATGGCTGCGCGCCATCCAGTCCCGGCGCTTGTATGCCGAAGAACGGCTGGTCTGGAGCCAAATGGCGGGCTAGGTCGCGAAACCGAAGAACGGTGCCTCCCATTCCGTGGACGAAGAAAAATGGAGGTTTGGATCCGAGAGGTTGTAAAGCAACCACAGTTGATCGAGCGCCGGATGGCGCGTCTAACCCCACCAGAGCGACTAACTCTTCCACCGTAGGCGCTTGCAGAAGATCGGTAAGAATCAATTTCTTTCCAAACTCTTTTTCCACCAGCCATGCCAGGCGCGCCGCGGCGAGGGAGTGCCCGCCCATCTCGAAGAAGTTGTCGCGTACACTGATCGGCCGTTTGCCCAGGACTTGCTCCCACAGCCGAGTCATGGTCGCTTCAAACTCGTTGCGCGGCGCCACAAACTCCGCTTCCCTCTCAACCTCTCTGGCTTGCGGCACGGGCAGCGCGCGCCGGTCCACCTTGCCGTTTGGGGTGAGCGGCATCGTCTCGAGAAAAATAAAATCGGCTGGGACCATATACTCCGGCAGCCGTTCCTTCAGATATTTATTCAGCTCAAGCCCGCTCGGCTTGGCGCGCGACGCAATCACATAACCCGCCAACCGTTTTTCGCTGTCCGCCTCATGAGCTACAACTACGGCTTCGGCGACGCCGGGATGTTTTTCCAGAATCGACTCGATCTCTCCCAACTCCACGCGAAACCCGCGAATCTTTACCTGGAAGTCGGCCCGCCCCAGAAACTCGATGTTGCCATCATTCAGACAGCGAACCAGATCTCCGGTCTTGTACATTCGCGCTTGCGATTCGTGGCCGGATTGCTGGTCGATGAATGGATCGGCAACAAACTTTTCCGCCGTTAATTCCGGACGGCCCAAGTAACCGCGGGCGACGCCGGGTCCGCTGATGTAAAGCTCTCCCGGAGTACCCTCCGGAACCGGCTTTCCCTGCTCATCCATGATGTAGAGCCGAGTGTTGGCGATGGGACGGCCAATCGGCAAATTTTCACGAATAGGTTGTGACGGGTCCGGCTCGTAGGAGGTCGCGATAATGCTGGCTTCCGTGGGTCCGTAGGTATTGATCCACCGCAACCGGCCTCCGCCGCACTTGACCCAAGCAGCGAATGCCGAGGCCGAAGCTTTTTCTCCTCCCACAATCAGCAGTCGCAGCGTCTTCGGCAGATGCTCACTGGATTCCTCCAGCTCCCGCACCAATTCGTGCCAATAAGCTGTGGGCAGGTCGAGAACCGTAATCGATCGTTGGCGAATCCAGCGCAAAAAGCCCGAACCAGCCAGCGGCATATCGTCGGTGCGCAGAACCACAGTGCCGCCCGCAATCCATGTGGGAAAAATTTCTTCGATCGCAATATCGAAACTCAGGGAAGAAAACTGCAAAGTGCGGTCGGTCGGCCGAAGGTCATAAAGACAAATCGCAGCAACATGCTGATTCACCAGGCCACGATGTGGAAGCATTACCCCGCGTGGCTTTCCGGTCGATCCGGAAGTGTAGATCACGTAAGCCAAGCTTTCGGGATCCGACGGGGCCGTGGGATTCTCGCGACTGCAGCCCGCTAGAATCTTCCCATCAGAAGTGAAATTAACGACTTCAGGCTTCGCTTTTCCCAATGACGTCAATAGGCCGGTCTGGGTTAGGAGCACCCGAGCCTGAGAATCCTCCAACATATAAGCAAGACGCTCGCCAGGATAATCGGGATCGAGCGGCAGGCACGCGCCCCCAGCCTTCATGACCCCAAGCAAAGCTACAGTCAACTCGAGGGAACGCTCGAGGCAGATTCCCACCGGAATGTCTTTCGTCACGCCCTTCTTGCGCAGGTAACCTGCCAACTGGTTGGCGCGTTCGTTAAGCTCGCGGAACGTAAGTTGCCGATCGCCATGAACTACAGCAATCGAGTCAGGCGATTGCTGCGCTCGCTCCGCAACTAAGTCATGAACGCATTTTGGGGATGGATATTCAGCCTTCGTCTCGTTCCCTTCCATGTTCGGGTCAGTACCGGATTTGCCGATGCCAGATTCATCCGAGTTCGGCGTGGCGACTTTCTGGCTCGGTGGATCAAGCGGGCCCAAAGAACCTCCTCGTACCGGAGTATCGAACTTCACTTTTAAAGACTGCAGCCCGCGCAACCCAAGGTTGGTTCGCCAGACTAATTCCTGCGGTTCAAGCCGCAGATTCGTGAACGCACGCAAGAGCGCCTCGAATGCAATTTGGCCTTCCATCCGAGCTAACGGTGCGCCGAAGCAGAAGTGCGCCGCGTATCCGAACGCGAGATGGCGATTGTCCTGCCGCGTGATATCAAATCGGTCGGGATATGGAAAGCGCTCTGGATCGCGATTCGCGGCGGCCATCACCGCAATCACAGCTTGCCGCTTGCGGATCATTTGCCCGCCAAGCTCGCGGTCCGCAGGCGCAAGGCGCGCCGTGTGCTGGCTCGGACTTTCAAAGCGCAACATCTCCTCCACCGCGGATGAAGTCAGCGTCAGATCGCCGCGCAGCTTCTCCATCTGCTCGGGATGGCGCAACAATGTGAGCAGGCCATTGCCGATCAAGTTCGTGGTGGTTTCCTGTCCTCCGACCATCGTGATGATCGTGTTCGCAACCACTTCTTCATCCGTCAAGCGATCGCCATCGATTTCGGCAGTCAGTAGCGAGTGAATCAGCCCCTCCCTGGGACGCTGTTTCTGCTCTGCGATTGCGTCCCGGAAGTATGCGGTCATCTCTTCTACAGTTCGAAGCATGATTTGGGCGTGATCGGGATTATGCTGGAAGTTACCCAGCATCTCGGCAAAATTTCCTGACCACACTTTCAGCTTGCGATGATCCTCCACCGGCACGCCCAACATTTCCGCGGTCACGATTGCCGGCAGTGGTTCCGCGAGATCCGCGATCACATCCATGCCGCCCTTATCCGCGACTGCAGCTAGAAGGCGATCGACGATCTCGCGAATGTGCTCTTTGAGAGTTTGAATCCGGGCGGGAGTAAAAGCCTTCGAAGCAAGGCTGCGCAGGCGGGTGTGCGCCGGCGCATCCATGAAAAGCATCTGCTTGACCATCAACTGCGCCAGAGGGCTGATCTGCGAGAGGCCCATGCCATCGAGTTGTTCAGGCGTAGGAGTTCGGTCGGCCGAGAAGGTCTGCAAGACTTCCAGAACGTCCGCGTAACGAGTCACAATCCAGGCGTGAAGAAACGAATCCCAATGGACAGGAGCCTCGCTCCGCAGCCGATGGAAAAGTGGATAGGGATTCGCCAGAATGGCAGGGTCGAGGAGATGATAAAGGCTGAGAGCGGTGCCGGGGCTCTCCAGCCTGGAAACGGGTTGGTTGTCAGGTGACATTACAGGATTATTTTGGTTGGGAACACAGACCAGACTCCCATGGACCGGTTTGTCCGGCCATGAGCCAGCATACAACCAATGTGGCCAAAGGAGCGATCAAGAACAAAGGCGGAGAGAAACTGAAGCATTACCAGACATTACGAGGACGTTCTAATCAGCGTGCAGGCGATGAGCATCGCCGGCGCTCTCGGTTTCAAGCTTGGCCAGAATCAGGGTTTCAATCGCATCCGACATTTCTGCCAGCGTAGGGTGATCGAAGAGCTGCAACAGAGGAAGCTCGACTCCAAAAGTCTCATTCACCCGCGCAATCAATTGCGTGCCCAGAAGCGAGTGCCCACCCAGAAGAAAGAAATTGTCGTTCGCCCCGATCCGTTCCACGTGGAGAAGCGAAGCCAGGATGACCGCGAGCCGCTCCTGCACCGGTCCGCTGGGCGCGACAAAATTGTCTTCACCTAAGCGGTTGTCATCGCACGGAGCTGGCAAAGCTGCGCGATCGACCTTCCCATTCGCCGTCACCGGCAGAGCTTGCATGCGCACGAACACCGCTGGAACCATGTAATCCGGAAGCCGCTTCATCAGGTGTACGCGCAACGTGCTGCTGCTTAAAGCTGCTGCCGGGGCGATGACGACATAGGCCACCAGCGATTTTTCTCCGCTTCGATTTTCCTGCGCCACGACCGTGCTGGCCTGCACGCCAGGATGCTCATTGAGCACTCCGATGATTTCGCCAGGCTCGATGCGGAAACCGCGAATCTTGATTTGCTCGTCGAGCCGCCCCATGAACTCGATCTCACCGTTGGGCAGAAGACGCGCCAAGTCTCCGGTTCGATAGAGCCGACCCGAGGAATGCGAATTACCATTGGCTGAATGTTGCGCGTGGAAAAGATTGGGAACAAACTTCTGCAGGGTTAAGTCCGCGCGCTTGTGGTAGCCCCGCGCTAATCCCGCCCCAGCGACGCACAGTTCACCCACAGCGCCCGCCGGAACTTGCTGCATCTCTTCATTCACAATATAAATCTGAGTGTTGTCGATTGGACGGCCGATGGTTGGAAGCTGATTTGACGGCTGATCTGACGAATACTGATTTGAAGAATAAGGCTTCGCGGAATCGCGAGGGGCCACTGTGCCGGAAGTGGCGACCACCGTGCATTCGGTAGGCCCGTAATTGTTCACTAACGCGAAGGGCAGATCGGGTGATGGCCTGTGATGCAACGTGTCAGCGCCGGTCAGCAAAATTCGAAGCGCGGTTTGATCCGGCCATTTGAGCAATAACATCCGCTCTGCCAAGGGCGTGGGCAAGAACGTAATCGTGATCTGTTCCGTCACTAGCCAGTCGCGCATCGCTTCGGGGCTGGTACGACACGGTTCCGGCGGGATGTGGACACTCGCTCCAGCCGCCAAGTAAGGCCAGATCTCCCAGACTGCGGCGTCGAATCCCAGCACGGCTTGATGGCTCGCGCGGTCGTTCCGCGTTACATCGAAGGCTCGGACATGCCATGAAACTAAATTCGCTAAACCGCGATGCGTAATTTCAACGCCCTTCGGTTGGCCCGTGGATCCCGACGTATAGATCACATACGCCAGATTCTCTGCCGTAGCAGGACACGCGAAAGGCTCGCACGAGAAAGCGGCAATTTCGGCGGCTTGAAAATTAAAATCGACGACCCGCCAATCACCACTCGGCAGTTTCGCGGCTAACCCATCTGCAGTGACAACCACCCGCGGCTCAGCATCCCGCAAAATAAAATCCAGCCGGTCCGCAGGCAGAGTGGCATCAAGCGGAACATACGCCCCGCCAGCTTTGAGAATTGCGAGCGAAGCAACCACCATCGCGGGTGATCGCTCCATGCACAATCCGACCAGTTGATCGGGACCAATTCCAACCGATGCCAGGTAACGCGCAAGCCGGTTCGAACGACGATCCAGTTCGGCGTAGCTAAGCTCCTCCGCACCGGCGACCAGCGCCGTTGCATCGGGCGTAGCCGCCGCCTGCGCCGCCACCATTTCTGGCAGGGTTGCGAGCGGCGGACAATTCTCAGTCGCCGCTATCCTCTCTACAGAGCTGTAGCCCAAGCCCGAAAGTTGGGCAGCATTTGGCCGGAACTGGGTCTCTTCAGACATATGTCGCAGAGACGTTGTTACTTCTTGCCTTTGCGAAGCACGAGCTGTTCAATCATATCGACGCTCGCCAGGTTGTCGGCGCTGATTTCTTCGTCGCCAATCTTCACTCCAAAGTTTTCTTCCAGGAAGGTGACCAGGCGGAAAATTCCCAAAGAGTCGACCACGCCGTTATCGATCAGCGATTGATCGTCGCTTACCAGGGTGACGCCTTTTGCGGCGGCCAATTCTTCGCTCACGAACTGGCGGATTTGATCTTTAACGGTCGTTGCGTTCGTTGTCATTTGCTGCTACTCCTCCTGAAGTTTGAAATCTAGTTTGAATTGAATTGATGAATTGCAAAGCCTGACTACAAAATCTGTTCGAGCACTGCGCTACACGGCCAGAGGCTGGCTTTCCTGCGCCAGTCCTACGCGATCGACTTTGCCGGTAGAAGTCTTAGGCAGGCTTTCGCGGAATTCGATGAACTCGGGAATCATGTATTTCGGAATCCGCGTGCCGCAATGCTGCTGCAGTTCCGCCGCTTGAACCTTTTCCGAAGCGTGGACCGCGACGATCGCCTTGATGCGATTGCCTACTACCTCGTCGGGCACCGCGATGGCAGCTGCCTCCCGTACCGCGGGATGGCTGAGCAGTGCGCTTTCAATCTCTCCCAGCTCAATGCGGTAGCCCCGGCTCTTGATCATGCTGTCGCGGCGGCCGACAAAATAGTAGTTGCCGTCTTCGGCCAGCGTGACCAGATCACCCGTGCGGTACATCTTTTCCTCAAAATTCGGCTGGAAGCGGTTGGGCACCACCATTTTCTTCGTCTTCTCCACATCGCCCCAATACCCGCAGGTCACCCCCGGACCGCGCACGTAAAGTTCTCCACTCTCTCCAGGCTGCGTAACGATTTCGTCCTTATCGTTGACGGCGAACACTTCAGTGTTTTCGCAAGCGATGCCGATCGGCAGCTTATCGATGCTGGCCAGGCGCTCGCGATCAACCTTGTAATAAGTGCAAACGTTGGTTTCGGTTGGGCCATAGAGATTTTCCAGGTCAACCGCGGGCAAGAGATCCGCCAGTTGCTTGAGGTACTTCATGGGGAAGACTTCGCCCGCGAATAAAATCGTGCGCAGCTGCGATAGTTTGTCAGCTTTCAAATCCGCGTGCAGAAGTAGCAGCACCAGAGCCGAAGGGACCGAATACCACACCGAGATCTGTTGGGCCTCGATGAACTTCGCCAACGTGGTTGGAAACAGCGCAATCTCTTCCGTGACCAAATACACCGTCGCGCCCGCCTCGATTGCGTTGTAAACATCGAAGACCGAGAGATCGAAGTGCAGCGGAGCGTGATTCGAGAGCCGATCTTCATTCGTGATCTGGAACTTGTCGGCGCACCACTCGATGAACGTCAGAGCATTCTGGTGACTGATCATCACGCCCTTGGGCCGGCCCGTCGAACCCGACGTATAAAGGATGTAAGCGAGATCGGTTTCCGTTAGCGTAACCACGGGGGGATGCGACGCCGGACACTCCGACAAGGCCGACCATGGAACTACTCCAGTTCCATTGCCCGAGTGCTTGGCTTCATCGACTACGATGCACTTTTCAAGAGACTCTCGTGTCGCGGCATCCAAAGAGCGGCGGCGTTCGTCCTGCGTGATCAACACCTTGATTCCGCAGTTGCCGATGATGTATCCCACGCGGTCGACCGGCGCTTGCGGGTCGAGCGGAACATAAACTCCTCCCGCCTTCACTACCGCAAACATGCTGATAATCGATTCCACACACTTCGGAAAGAACAAGCCGACTCTGTCGCCCTTGCGCACGCCGCTTTGCTGCAGCAGATGCGCCAGTTGGTTCGACCGCTCGTCGAGTTCGCGATAGCTGATACTGCGATTACGCGCCCACACCGCCGGTTTTTCCGGAAACTGGGCCGCGCTCTTGCTTAACAGCTGCTGAAGGACGTAAGCCATGATGCCTCGTAGGTAAATGAATCAGTGGATCGTATGTCAGTATCCGGCACAGGACTTTATGAATCGCCAGTCACTAATCCCTGCCACTAAAACCCGTGCAATCCCGAGATGATTACCCGTTGAATTTCCGAAGTGCCGGAATAAATTTTGCCGGAGATCGCATCGCGCAATTCGCGTTCGATCTGGTAATCGGTCATGTAGCCGTAGCCGCCATGGATTTGAATGGCGTCCAGGCAGTTTTGCACGCAGGCCTCGCTCACGTAAAGTTTGGCAATCGAGGTTTCGCGCAACGGATGCCGTCCCTGGCTCTTCAACCATGCCGCCTTGTAGAGCACCAGTCGACTGGTCTCAAGCCGTACATCCATATCGGCGATCTTGTTGCCAATAGCAGAGAACTTGCCGATCGGCTGGCCGAACTGGCTGCGCTCCCGGGCATACTTGACACAAGTTTCGAGCACTCGCTGCATCATTCCCAAATGGCTGGCAAGAATACAGGTGCGTTCCCATTCCATCGACGCCGTAAAAACCGTCTGGCCGGCGCCTTCCTTGTCGAGGACGTTCTCCAACGGAATTTCGCAATCCACCAGCGCAACTTCTGACATCGACGAAGTGCGCAGCCCCATCTTGTGCAACTTCTTGCCAACGATCAGGCCGGGTGTATCGCGTTCCACCAGGAACGCTGTGACCCCATTCGCACCCATCTGCGGATCGAGATTCGCAAAAATAATGAACAGGCTGCCGTGCTCGGCATTCGTGGTAAAGGTCTTGGTGCCGTTCAGCACATAACAATTTCCCTTGCGCTCCGCGCGTGTTTTCAGACTGTAGGCATCCGAACCGGAGCCAGGTTCGGTCATGGCATGCAGGCCAATCCACTCCCCGCTGATCAGTTTCGGCAGATAGCGCTTTTTCTGCGCCTCGGTGCCAAACGTCATGATGGGAATTTCCGTCGTCCACATGTGGGCGTTCAGTGAGAACAGGAAGCCGTTGTCGCGGCAACCGTAGCCCAGCGCCTCCAAGGCGCACACGGTCGTAAGAATATCTGCGCCGCCGCCGCCGTATTCTTCCGGCACCGGCAATCCCTGAATGCCAAACTCGGCGCACTTCTTCCAATGGCTCCAGGAAAACTCTTCTTCCGCATCCCTGCGGATGAGGTCGTCGTTCAATTCTTCTTTCGCAAACCGGATCACTTCCTTACGAAACGCAGCTTGCTCGTCTGTCCACGCGAAATCCAAAGTTCTTTCTCCCCGAGGTTTATCTAAACGACGATTGGTTAAGCGTTGATTTTCTGCTGCGGTTCCGGCTGGGTTGGCGGCTCGGCATGCGGCTGTGCGCCATTTGTTTTAGGAACGGCTGCGCTCGCGCCATTCGTCTTTGCCCCGTTGGTGCCGTTCGATCCCTGCGCCTTTGTGGCGCTGATCGCTTTAGTGGCGCTAACCTGAGCTTCTTTCTTCTTGGCGTCCATCGTCTTCCACGGCATCTTGCGCAAACGGCCGCCGGGCAACTTGATGCGCGCCGGCACGCCCATGATGGTCGTGTTGTCCGGGACGTCGGTCAGAACCACGCTATTGGCCACGACCAGCACGTTATTTCCAATTTTGACTTCGCCGATGATTTTGCAACCCGGCGCAAAATAACAGTTGTCTCCAATGCTCTTCACCCCAGTACCGATGTGCACCTGGGAATTGAAAGTGCAATTCGACCCGATGATTGTGGGTGAAATCTGCAATCCGTACGCTGTGTGCAGAACCAGCCCCGGGCCGATTTCGGCGTCCGGCGCAATCAAAATTCCCGCCAGCATAATCTGATTCCAGCGCTGCCAAACCAGCGCGACGATCATCAGCACCTGCCGAACCACGGGTACCCGTAAGGTATGGACCCAGTGCGAAAATCTGTATTGCAGGATCGCCTTGGTTTCTCTTCGAATGAATACCCGCCATCCCCGCTCGAGCGCGCGGTGGCCGGCGGCAGCTTGCAAATCGGCTCGCAAATTCTCAAACATTTTTATGATTCCCTTTACTTGTCTTGGCTCGGCCCGAGGAAATTAAACAGCGCTCACTGATCAGCCAACTCAGATTACTTCAAGTCACACACTCTACAGCCGGTTATAAATTGCATCTGGAATCGGGAAGGTTCGTTGATTCAAGACTGCGCCCAGAACGCGAACATGCGAGGCTTGCATATCCTGCACTGCTTTGCGGACAGTCTCGCGACGCGAGGAATTCGCTTTCAACACCATCACCACTCCGTCAGCGGCGGCGGCCAGCACGGTCGCATCATTCGAAACATTCATCGCGGAAGCATCAATGAGCACATAACCCACTCCGGAGCGCAGCTCAGTAATCCTTTGGCGCATGCGATCGGAACCCAAGAGAGGCAGGGCAGCTTCTGGAGACGATCCGCAGCTCACCAGCCAGAGGTTCGTGCGAGACATCGAGCGCGCGTAGTTGAGTAAAGGCTCGGTTCCCTGCAAGGCGTCGGCCAAGCCGAAATGGTTCTCGACCGCGAACTGCTCGTGCAATCCTGGGTGCCGCAAATTGGCGTCCACCAGACAGACAGAACCGGTCACCTGGGCCGCCAGCAATTCGGCCGCACAGGCGCAAATCGAGCTGCAACCATTTCCTGACTCGCTGGCAGTAAATACAACCACGCGAGGCGAGTCCGCTCCCGGCTGCAGGAAAATCCGCTGCGCCAGCTTGGTGAGTTCTTCCCGCTCCTTCGGCTCCAGCTTGAGTTGCGGCTCTTTGGACTCGACCTGTTGAGGAACCACTGGCTCACGCCGGTGCTGATCGACCGCAGCCACCGCAGCGGGCGCGTCCAGCAGCACTTCCTTGCCCAGGTTTTGTAACAATTCGAAGTTACGACTCATTTATGGTTTACTCCCATGTCCGCATCTGCCGTCACGTCTACATCCATTGTAGGCGTATCGCGCCTTCCAATGCTCTCCAAAGCTAACCTGACGTCCTAGCTCTGGCTCTGGGACTGAATCTCGGACGGAACATCGGATTGCACAATACGGTGCTGGCGCAGCTTGTAGAGCAAGCCACGATAGCTGATACTAAGCAGTTTAGCGGCCCGTTTCCGGTTCCACTTCGTCTCCTGCAAAGCATGGCGGATTGCCAGCACTTCGGCTGCAGCGCGCATGCTTCGCAGCGTAGGCCTCGGCCCTGCCGCCAGTTTCTCGGGGACCGTCATTTCGGCTCCTGTAGCCGATTCCGGGCCATCACCTACCGTGGCCAGGTTTTCGCGTAATAGAAAATCACTGTTCATATTCATCTTTAGTTTCTCCGGCTTACTTGATCTCGGTCTCTCCACAACCCTGTTTACAGCTCCGCCCTCTGAGTCCCATTCGCTGAGACCCCCAACTAACACGATCGGATAAATTCTGTTGTTCTAGCCCAGCGGGCTATAAGCGCTTTAGTGGAGGATGCTAAGGGGGGACGCAGTGTGCAACAAACTGTTAAAGATAGACTACGAAAGCGCACAAACAGCGACAAGAGGCCCAATGCCTAGGCAACTAAAGTCCCTGATTAGCCCCTCCATTCGTCTCCACTCAGTAACCGCGAGTTGGTTACTCTCCAGCTCGCCCTGCTAAAGTTCCGAACTATTTCGGATGACTAAGACTGCCCACCCTTGAGCGAGCGCGTGATCTGCTCAAGAAAAGCTCTAGCTTCCGCCGGCGTCAGCGATTCACCTTTTGCTTTTTTTCGGGCCAGCAGCCCAGCCGCAGCTTCCGACTGCGTTCCCGAGACTCCCGCAAGCGTCTCCACAGGACGGGGTGCCGTCCACTCATAATCGGAGCGGATCTCTTCGCCGCCGGCCGCCAACCGTGCGACCGACCGATCCGCCGGCCGATGCTCGGTGACATATTGAGAGATATCCAAGTCGGAGATCACCTCGCGCACAATCGCGGCATCGATCGTCGTCTGCCGCATCGCGCAGGCAAGAGACATGGCGTTGAAACAGAAGTTGTTAATGTTTCGCGGAATCCCTTCGGTGAACTCTGCCGTATCGGCCAGAGCTTGCGGCGTGAATAAGTTCCCGCCTTCATAGCCCGCCACTTTCAGACGATGTTGGATATAGTTCCGCGTGTCTTCGATGGAGAGTGGCTTCAGGCCGCTCACCAGCGAGATGCGTTGTCGCAGCTGAGCCATATTTCGGCTGGCAAGTTTGTCCGCGAGTTCGGGCTGACCCGCCAGAACTATCTGAAGAAGTTTTGCCTTTGGGGTTTCAAAGTCTGATAGCAACCGGATGGTCTCAAGTACCGACGGATCCAAGTTCTGCGCCTCATCCACGACCACGATAAAGCGGTTGCCGGCGCGAGCCTCGCGCAGAAGGTGCTTATTGAACTCCTCATGCATCTTGACAAAATCATGATCGCCGGTGTCATAGCCCAACTCGGCCAGCAGGAAGCGCATGAACTCGCGGGAGGTACATTGCGTCTGAAATAGGAACGCGGTTTTCGCCGAGTTGCGGAATTTCTCCAGCAGGTGGAACAGAAGCGTGGTCTTGCCCATACCGGGCTTCGCGATTAAGGCAAGGAATCCCCTTCCCACCTCGATGCCATAGAACAACGAAGCCAGCGCCTCGCGATGCGCAGGACTCAGATACAGATATCTCGGATCTGGCGTAACTCCGAAGGGTTGTTCCTTCAACCCGTAAAATTTCAAAAACATTCCTGATCCCCCTTAGTTCTCTTGCACGCTTTCGCCGGATGCTGCAACTGATCAGGCAGGTTCAACCTGGTAGCCCTTAATTCGAACCGAGAGCGAACGCTGAATCAACTCTACTGAAACCACCAGGGTTTGATCTTCATCGTGCGCCGAAAGAATCCCCTCGACTCCGTCCAGCGATCCGCCCCGGATTCTCACCCGCTGGCCGACATGGAGAAATGAATGCTCTTCAAAGGGAACGCTGCTTGCCACGAGCCTTCGCACATCTTGAATCTCGCTGTCTGGAATCGCCATTGCAACATTATTGGGACCTACGAATCCGGCCACTCCATGAGTCTGCAGAATCCGCAGCCGCTCGGCCGAGGAAAAAACCATGCGCACAAAACTGTAGCCGGAAAAAACCGGCATCTCGACTTCTTTGGTTCGATCTGTCCACTGGCGAGTGCGCTTTACCACGGGCAGAAAGCTCTCAATCCCCTGCCGCTCCAGTTGCTCCGACACCATTTTCTCGTGACGCGAACGGGTTCGGATCGCATACCAACGCGGTTCGTGCAGCCAACCCGTAACTAATTCGCCAACGCTTGAATTCCTGGCATCGCAATCTGTGCCGTAGGTCTCGTAAGCCATAACTCTTTCATCACCCCGCCCAAGTATGGGTTAACGAACAATTAGGCATAGTCACTGGCGTCGTGGCCAGTTCGGTGAAACGTTGCAACTAAAAGGGGGATCGACTTCGAAAAAATGGCTGATGGGATCATCTCCCACCTGTTTCCTTGTCAATGATCCTATCCCGGCTGTGAAATTTCCTGCAAGAGGCGGAAAGTGGAGAGACTAAAGTCTCTGACGAGATTCGGCCTTTCATTTCCACAGCTTTCCGGCCTCGGCGGGAGTACGCCGGGGGCGCAGAAACATTGCAGAAACATTGAGGAAACCAACGCACAAAAGCAAAAATCCCCCGATAGTGCTATTTACTCAGGGTCTAACTCCCGTTATCCTATCTGTAAGTGTGGACCAGCCGCTGTTCGCAGAGCGGCCACCTCCTCAGATAGACGCAGCACGAAATTTCCCATATGGTTCAGTCTCCTGCGGTTCCCGTGCAAAACCCGCTTCGCGTGTTGGCGGCCGATAGCACTTCCATGAGCACCCAGTTGTTGGCGGAAGCGTTAGCTCGTGAGGCGCCCTTTAAGATGATCGAATCCGCTCCAACACCGGCCAGCATTGTTACGCTGGTGATGGGTGAGAAGCCGCATGTGGCGGTCATCAGCGCGAAGCTCGGCGAAAAAGACACGGCGGGATTCGAAGCGGTCCGCGAGATTCGCGCCCAATGTCCCGATACCCGCGTGATTATGCTTCTCGATACGTCCGAGCGCACCAGCGTTACCGAAGCGTTTCGTACCGGAGCCCACGGCATTTTCTGCCGCACCGAACCCTTCCGCTCCCTGGCCAAATGCATTCATTGCGTGCATCTCGGGCAGGTGTGGGCAAGTAGCCGGGAACTGCAGTTCATTCTTGAAGCTCTAGCGCAGCCCACCTTCGCGAACTTTCCCGGCATCGGGGGTTCGCTGCTCTCGGCGCGCGAGGTCGATGTTGTGCGCTGCGTTGCTGAGGGACTTACCAATCGCCAGATTGCGCATCGACTGTCGCTCACGGAACATACAGTCAAGAATTATCTATTCCGTATTTTCGACAAACTCGGCGTCTCCAGCCGGGTCGAAGTGCTGCTTCACGTGCTTGGCAAAGCGAATATTCATCGTCCGACCGCAGTTCCATCTCTGCGGGGACAATCCGGGCCCATGCCCGTCCCAGTGAAGGCTTCATCCACGCCTCAGATCAGAATACGCAAGACTGCTACCTAATCTCTCTTCGCTGCTTCTATAGCGGTCCTTATTGTGGCAACCTGAAATTGAGCGTGACGACAGTCTGCATTTCCGCCCGATGGCCGTTCACCATATGCGGCTTGAATTTCCACTGTCTCACTGCGTCCGTTGCTGCCTGGGCTAGCACTGAAGGCCCACTAATCAGCTTCAGTTCCTGCACGGCCCCATCGGGGTTGATATGAACTTCCAGCACCACCGCACCCTGGACCCCCTGTCGGCGCGCTTCTTCTGGATAATCCGGCTCAACGCGATGCACCAGGCCACTCTCGGCAGCAGCGGCAGATAACTCCATCGTATCTGCTGGTTCCACTGAGGACGCTGGTTGAACCAATCCCTCCGCCGGGTGCTGCGATTCAGCCGGCCGCCGCGCAGGAGGTATGTGAAACACCTCCCTCCCGTTTTCGTACACCAGTAGCTCGCCGGGACGAGGAGTTGCATCGCGACCGGCCTGGCTGCGCGAGTTTGATGGCGAAGCAGAAGAGGTTGCCAAGCCAGAAGTATCCGCAGGATCGCTCGCCTGACGAACTTCGCCGGTTGACCCGGGCACAGCAGACGTCGCCTTGATGGAATGTTCGTGCGCAGAAATTCGTTGGGACCGTAGACGCTGCCGTGCAAGCATGCCAAGCATCAGCGCGCAAATCAGAACCACAAAGCCTAATGCTCCGGTAAGCACATCGAAGCTGCGGCCCGAGACGATCCTTCGAGCGCCTTCAACGATTCGCGGATCGATTGGCCGACGATCCGTCGTGGTGTTCACCTGTGAAAAAGACGGAAGCGGAAGCGGCGTTACTGAGGGAGCCGGCGGAGGTACCGCGACACTCTCCATATTCTGAAGGATGCGTTCTCCCAGCGCTACGAGTGCGTGTTCATCGCGTTCGCCGAAGGATGCAGTCCGCGTCGAAAAGACTTCAATAAGACCGACCACTTCCTGATCGCGTAATAACGGCAAGGCCAACATCGAGCGTACCCCGAGACTGCGGGCTGCTTCCATCCCGGCGCGAGGATCCGCTTGCACATCGTCGCATCGTTGCACTCTACGGGTCCGCAAACATTCCTTTGAATTACTCGGTCCGGTTTCGAGCCGCGATCCAAGTTGCAACCGTGTGCTTCCGCTGCAGGCCCGGCATACCATTTCTCCATCGCGCGCCAAAACGATGGCAGCCCCCGTCGCGCCAGTCGCCAGAGACGCCTGCTCGACAATTTCATTGAGCACAATATCGAACGCGAGGTCGGCGGCAAACTCCGCTGTGAAGCTGCCCCCGCCGTGCGCCGCAAATCGCGCAGCGAGTGCTGCGAGGTCGGATTGGATGCTTGGGCTGGCAATCGGCGCGGGCGCGCTATCCGTAGAAGATGGTTCTGCCGCGGGACTCTTCCCAGATTCAGCAGCCGGCATGGGGGGCTCAGGCATGCGAAGAACTTAGAAATGTGCTTCTGTAGCGGAGTTTCAACCCAAACGAAAGCCTTGTCAATATCACAGTCAGCCCCGCCGACTCTGCTGAATCCCAGCCTGAGCCCGCAGGCAGACGATCCGACCGCTCACCCGGCGAAGCGTCCCGAAACGGTCGTGCACAAGAACCACGAACCAGCGTGTGCCTATATCTTCACTTCCCTGCTTTCGGACAGATGTTAGAATTAATTAATCTTGCGGCTCGGCAGAATGAGTCTTAAAACTATTTTTCTTGTTCCCTCTCGAGATCTCTTGACGCTCGCGTCCGAGCCCACAGCTTTTCCAAGTTCTTCAAACCGGAGAGTCTGCATATGCGGATTGCTGTAGTCGGTTCCGGCTACGTCGGTTTAGTCGCGGGGGCCTGCTTCGCCGACCTCGGCCACGACGTCATCCTGGTGGACAACGACGAGCGCAAATTGGCCGCGCTCAAGAATGCGCAGATCCCCATCCACGAGAAATTCCTTCCCGAACTATTGAGCCGTCATCGCGGACGCCTTCTGCAATTCTCTGACGATCTAGCGGAAGCTGTGCGCGCGAGTTCGGTGATTTTCGTGGCCGTCGGCACACCCCCTACAGATCGTGGCGATGCCGATCTCTCTTACGTCGAGTCGGTCGCCCGCGAGATCTCGGGTGCCATCGACGAATATAAAGTAATCGTTGAAAAGAGCACCGTTCCGGTCTACACCAGCGAGTGGGTTCGCAAGATCATCCTACGCAACGGGACTGACCCAGAGTCCTTCGACGTCGCCTCCAACCCTGAGTTTCTGCGCGAAGGCACGGCCGTCACCGACTTTCTTTTTCCCGACCGCATCGTCATCGGCTGCGACAATGATCGCAGCGCCGATGTTCTGCGCGAGGTTTATGCTCCACTCACCAGTGGCGCCTACTACAAACGCCACGATGCAATTCCCTGCCCTGACCGCGCCTCAATCCCGCCTCCCATCATCGTGACGAGTACGAAGAGCGCGGAGCTCATCAAGCACGCCTCCAACGCATTTCTGGCCATGAAGATTTCCTTCATCAATGCGGTCGCTTCCATCTGCGAATCCGTGGGCGCCGACGTCAATCAGGTTTGCCACGGGATTGGCACCGACACCCGCATCGGTCCTCGCTTCCTGAATCCCGGCATTGGGTACGGCGGATCATGTTTTCCCAAAGATGTGATGGCCTTCCGCGCGGTGGCCCGCGAATGTGGCTATGATTTTCGCCTGCTCGACGAAGTAATGCGCATCAACGAAGATCAGCGTGATCGATTCCTCCGCAAAGTGCGCAGCGCTCTCTGGACATTGCGCGGCAAACACCTCGGTATCTTGGGCCTCGCTTTCAAAGGCGGCACCGACGATATTCGAGAATCGCCCGCTCTTTTTCTGGTGCAGGCTTTGCTCCAGGAAGGCTGCAAAATCACGGCCTACGACCCAGCAGCCATGGAGCGTACGCAGGAAGTCATGAGCTCAGGCCTTCGCTTCGCCAACTCTTCCTATGAAGCCGCGCGCGGCGCCGATGCTCTGCTGATTCTCACCGAATGGGAAGAGTTTGCCAATCTCGATCTCGATCAACTCAACCAGGAACTCAAATATCCCATCGTGATCGATGGCCGCAATCTGTACGATCCGGAAGTCATGGCGGAGCACGGCTTCACCTACTACAGCGTCGGACGCGCGGCATCGCAACCCGAAGGCGTTCCCGCCGCCGTGAAGAACGCGAAGAAGGCATGAATCAACCTCGCGCTCTGGTGACTGGTGGCGCCGGGTTCCTGGGCTCCCATCTTTGCGATGCCCTGCTCGCTGATGGTTGGAATGTGGTCACGGTCGATAACCTTCTCACCGGACGCCGCTCCAACATCGCACATCTGGCAAACGACTCTCGTTTCGAGTTTGTCGAAAAAGATATTTGCCAGCCATTCGACGTCGGCCGCGTAGACTACGTATTCCACTTTGCCAGCCCCGCCAGCCCCGTCGATTATCACGCACACGGCATCGCCACTCTGCAAGTTGGATCGCTCGGCACTTTTCATGCCCTCGATGTTGCCAGGAAGTACAGCGCGAAATACCTCGTGTCGTCCACATCCGAATGCTACGGCGATCCGCTCGAGCATCCTCAGAAAGAAACTTACTGGGGAAACGTGAATCCCATTGGCCCACGCTCGGTTTACGACGAAGCCAAGCGCTTCACCGAAGCCGTCACCATGGCGTACCACCGCTATCACAAAGTCGATACGCGTATCGCCCGCATCTTCAACACCTACGGCCCCCGCATGCAGTTGAACGACGGCCGCGTCGTGCCGAATTTCATGAAGCAAGCCTTGCGGGGCGAGGATCTCACCGTCTACGGCGACGGCAGCCAGACCCGCAGCTTCTGCTACGTCCGCGATGAAATCGAAGGTTTCATGCGCCTTGCGAAGTCTTCCGAACACCTGCCGGTGAACATCGGCAATCCGAATGAGTTCACAATTCTCGAATGCGCTCAGCAGGTGTTAAAAGTGACTGACTCGAAAAGCAAGATCTCTTACGAGCCGCTGCCGCAGGACGATCCTAAGCAGCGCCAGCCCGACATCGAGAAAGCGCAGCAACTGCTGGGCTGGGAACCAAAGATCGATCTCACAACGGGCCTGCGAATGTCGCTGGATTATTTTCGCAGCGCAGTCGAAGAAGAATCAACCACGTCGAAAGTCGCGAGATCGCTCTGAAGAGAAATAAATAATCCCAGCGGTGCTGAGGAACCGAGGATGAGCCAACTATTCGCTGGTCCCAGCTGCGGCTGCGACGAAATCAATCAATTGCTGCACGCCGTGGCGTTCGTTCTTGGTGTTCAGCTTGAATGAGATCCCCATCCCGTAGCCAGGATGCGACGCCTTCACTTGACCCGTTAAGTGCAGCTTCATTTCGTGCGTGCGCACAATAATCTCTATCGGAGTGCCCACGGAAAACGCGAGTGGCATCTCCAGGTAGCATCCGCCCGGCCCCAGGTCGCTGAGGTGGCAGTAATTCTTTACCGTACTTCCCTGCTGGTAAACCTCGGCGCCCAGACGGCAAGCGTAGCGGGTTTCCCGGCGGCGGTTGTCCGGTTCGGAGCGCAGTCGTGCTCCCGCTTCTCCATCCCGGCCTGTCGCCTCCTGTCGATCTTGCTGATCCTGGTGCTGCTTCTCAACGATCTGTGCTTCCGCTACACCAGAATCTTCCCGCGGGCGGATTGAGTGCTCGACCTCCACCGACTGTGTGGCCAACTCGCGCTGCATCGCTTCGCTCAGGTTGATGTTTAACCACTCTCGCAGCACGCGCCGCGAGGCTTGCGGCACATCCACAAACTGAATTCCCGCGCGCCCGTTCCAATCCTGCCAAACCACCTGGCCCGACAGCTTTACATTCGCCATCTGTCCGGGCAATTGAAACTGAAAATAAACTTTGCAGGTCGGTGGCAGCCTCTCCCCGAAATTCACAGCCATGCCGTCTTCCGCCAGGTCCACCAAAGTAGCTCGAGCCTGTTCCACGCCGGCATAGTCGATGGTTGCATGGGTATGCACCGGAGCGCGCCCTTTTCGACGCTTATCCCGGTGTAGGACATTCTGTGCCGCGCGCAGACTGCTCACCGCACGCTCGTAGGACACTGGCTTGTACAACACGAAGTTCACCCCAAGCGAGAACATCTCATGGATGCTCTCCTGCCCCGTGACTATGGCCACGGCCAGAGTTGCGTCATTCAGACGGGAGGAACGGCTCTCGTGCAACAGCGAAACCAGATCCGCCTGAGTTTCACAATCGAGAATAATTACGTCGAACCTGTCTTGCGCGAGGCGGACAAAGGCGCGGGCGGCATCCGAGCATAATTCCACGCGGATGTCGAGCTCCTCCAAAACACGGCTCAACACTTGGACGGATGCTTCGTCTTCGCAAACCAATAGCGATGAAAGAGTCATACCTGCATGATCGTAGGATCACTCCAGTTCTTCCGACAAGTTACCGCAGTCATCGCCAGGTCCCGGGTCCTCCGTAAGAAGACCGCTAACTCCACTGAACTCAGCGAGTGACCTGAGTCACCACCGCCATTACAAAAGACCAATACGCTGGCGTTGCACCGTGGTGCTTTGACGCCGTCAGTCCCCGTTCCTAGGATGAAGTCTGCTGCACCGGTACAACTGCCGGTCGGGCTACCTCCCCCGGTTAAGGTTCCAGTCTATCGACAGCTTTAGGAAATCCTGGGGAGATTAGCACCCCCGAAAGAACTTATGGCATTGCGGAAACATAACGGCTTCTCACTGCTGGAGTTGGTGATCACGATCAGCATTTCGTTGATCCTCGGTGGGATCACATACATGGGACTTCAGCCGCTTCTGCTACAAGGTCACGTCAATACGGGGTATGAGAAAACCCTGATGATCCTGCGCAACACTCGAAACCAGGCGATCACTCAGGGACACCAGTACCAAATCAATTTCACCCCGTCCACCGTTCAAGTCCAGTACCAGCCTCCGGTGATTGGAGGAGTCGCGCAACCGATACAGCAAGTGATGACCTATACGCTGCCCCCAGACGTTAATTTTGCGACGAACGGGTATCCGGCCAACGCACCGGACGGCTTCGGCACGGGCTTGAACGCCCTTGACTTCGAATCATCGGCACAACCTGGTGTTCCTCTCGCTCCTCCCTATCTGGTGTTCATGCCGGACGGCTCTGCGCAAGACAATCTCGGCAATCTACTGGCCAGCGGAGTTGTCTACATCACGCTCCCAGCCGGCAGTAAATACACTTCGAAAGCGATAACGGTGTGGGGAGCAACCGGCCGAGTACGCGGATGGGCGCTTACTCAACAGGCAGGTCTTCCAATATGGGTGCAAGAATGACGCTAGAAAACAGGCCAACGGAGCGTAGCGACCAGAGCGGTTTCGCGATCATCGAGGTTTTAATCGCCATCGTGATTCTAACCGTCGGGATGACCGCCTTAATCGGCGCCTTCGGGTTAGCGATCACGGCAACCGAGTCGGCGCAGGAAGACTTGATCGCTCGGCAGAAAGCGCTTGATGCCCTGGAGAGTATATACACAGCCCGCAATAGCCAACAGCTTCCTTTCGCGGCGATCCAAAATACGGGTAGCGGCGGGATCTTCCTGGCTGGCGCCCAACCTCTGCTTTGTGCGGGACCCATCTACGGAATTGTCGGCGTGCAGGGCGACACTGCCCCGTGTCTTACCGCGTCCGGAGCTGCCTGCCCCAACGGCGGCGTCGAGTGCACCATCCTTCCCGGCCCCGATGGCGTTCTCGGCACCCCCGACGACGAAACTTTCAGCTTGAGCAACTTCACCCGCACCATCGCCTTTAACCCTGTGAACCTGCCTGGCGGGCCAGTCAACGCAAACCTGATCGGCGTCACTGTGACGGTTAGTTATACCAAACCGAATTGGCCAACCCGCAACTATTCCGTCAATGGATTGATTTCGAGTTACCACTGAGCCTGTAAACCATGAGACCACGGAATCCAAAATCGCAACGCGGCTTCACCCTGCTGGAGTTAATGATTGCCTCTGTCATCGGCCTCATCATGATGGCGGCTATGACCACCTTGTTCCGTCAGGCCTCGAACGTCGCTTTCACCGTAACCCAGCGAGCCGAAACCCAGCAGAACATGCGCTCCGGTATCGAGTTGATGACCAAGGATATCAGCCTGGCGGGCGCAGGCTTGCCGACTGGGGGCTTTCAGTTGCCCAATGCTTTGGGAAATAGCAAGATCGCTTGCAACCAGGGTGGCACTTGTTACGTCCCGGGTGCCGTCTACCCCAACGGCAATTACCTTACCGGCATCATCCCAGGCTTTGGCAATGGCGTACAGAACGGCACGCTTATTCCCAGCGCTCCGGCTGCAGTGAATGACAGCATCACGTCGATCTATTCTGACTACAATTTCCCGCTGAGCAACTTCAAGTTCACTTTTGCTCCGGGAATTTCAACCACTGCTACGGTCACGCTGAATACCTGTCCTGCCGCCTGTCCTACCGCCGGGCTGCCTACGAACATCCTGGCACCGGGCGGGCTCAATGTGGGAGACCTGATTCTTTTCAACGTGCAAAACGCAGGCACCGGCGTGGGCGCGGCAAATGGCCAGGGCACCAGTTCCGTTCAGATCGCCACCGCAATCGCCGAGATTACCAGCATAGCCGGCGCCGGCCCCTGGGTGGTTGGCTTTGCCAGTCCCGACCCGCTCAATATCAATCAGACTGGCGCCAACAGTCTCGCCAATGCGCTCACAGCTGCCACCGGCGCAAATGACACCATAAGCGCCAACCGGTTGTTCGCGGTCACCTATTTCCTGCAGGTTCCTCCCGCTGGAGGCACGATTCAAACTCCACGTCTGATGCGCCAGGTCAACGGTCTCACCGCCGTCCCAGTGGCGGACAACATTATCAACCTGCAATTCAGTTATGACGTGATCAATTCCGTTGCCGGCACACTCGACGCGAATCAGGCGAATCCGCTGCTCGCAGGAGATAACCTGGCGCTGATTCAGAAAGCCAACGTCCTGGTGATGGGGCAAGGTCCGCTCTCGGGAGGCACCCGCTCTCAGAGCATGTATCTGCAGACTTCGGTCAGCGCGGGCAACATGAGTTTCTGCAATTCGCTGAGCAATAGTGGAAAGGTTTGCCAATGATCGGCTGTCTGCGTCGGTCGTGGAAGGTTCAAGGGGGAAAAATGGGAAGGACAACTGCAGATTCGCGAGGCTTCACGCTCGTCGCAGCGCTTCTGTTGACGCTTTTGATGTCGGCCATGGCAGTCGGGCTGATTTACATGGTCAACAATGAGCAGCGCATGGGCAGCAATGACCTTGAAGGCAACATCGCCTACTACGGCGCCGAGGCTGGCATCGAAAATCTCACTGCCTCGCTCTCTCAGCTATACCAGACCTCGCAGACACCGAATGCCGCCGCCCTTTGCGCTCTGACCGCTCCCGCTTACTATCCCACGGCGGTTACCGGTTCCAACATCACCAACATGAATTACACGACGTCGATCAGTTGGCCACCAAACAACGTCTGTCCGACTGCTGTGAACCCGACGGGCACGTGGGATATCGTCGGCGCCGGTGCGAACCAGGGGATGGTGGCAACTCTCATCCCGTTCAATCTGCAGGTAACTGCCACGCGACAGTCGAGCGCAGGTCAGGTAGGCACCAATGCATTGGCGGCAACCGGCGCATCCGTGAACCTCACCCGCACCGTAGAAGTCGCGTTGCTTCCCGCCTTCGAGTTCGGACTGTTCTGCGACGGCGACTGCGATTTCTTCGCCGGACCAAACTTTAACTTCGGCGGCCGCGTTCACACCAACGGCAATCTGTTTCTCGCGTCAGGCTCAAGCTTAACGTTTACCGACAAGCTCGCGGCCGTTGGCGAGGTGATTCTCGACCAGTTGGAAAACGGCCATCCTACCACCGCCGGTTACGGCGGCCAGATTTTCGTGCCCGCCGCTTCTGGAGCTTGTCCTCCTGCCCCGGGGAGTGGACCGGTAGCCCCCAACTGCAACGCGCTTGCTGCCGGCAGTTGGACGGGTGGGTTTGCGCCCTCCTTTGGCACGCCGAACTACCCCAGCCCCCTCGCGTGGCCAAATATCTCCCAAGGAACCGTCGCGGGCGGCGGATTTAACAGCTACATCACAAACGGGTATACCGGCGCAACGAAATTGCAATTACCTTTCGTGCAGTCTGACGTAGTCGGCGCTATCGAGATCATTCGCCGCCCCCAGGCAAGCGACAGTCCGCTCTTGAGCACCTCACGTCTCTATACCGAAGCGGCAATCCGCATTCTTCTGGCCGATACCGAAGCCGACCTTTACCCCGGAAGCGTGCGCGCCGATGCCGCCACGCAGGACTTCCAGATTGGCACTCCGTGGAGGCAGGGAGCCAATTCCCAAGGTTATGTGACGTTGACGTCGACAGCTACGGCAAACGGCGTCACTGCACCCCCCACGAATATGTACTATGCCGCAGCCAAGCCGGTCGGCGCTGGCCCGAACAATTGGACTACGAATGCGCCCACGCCGTGCTCGGGCGCTCTAACCACATGGCCACTGTTCGGCCAGGTTACCTCGTCGGCTCCCGACCCTCTCTGCTCGGGCACCTGGCTTCGTGTGGAATACTGGAACAGTACCACTCAGACCTGGACTGGCATCACGTCAGAATGGCTCGGTTACGGTTTCTCGCGCGGCTATAATTGGCCACCCACTCATCCTTACTCGAGCAACACCGCCACGGTTCCATATTGCCCAAGCTTTCCTAACTACCCAACCGGCCCGTGCCAAAATCCACTCAGTCCGGCGATCTTGATCCTGCAGCAGCAGCAAAACGGCAAACTCCCCAGCACGGCGACCGGCGGCGCTGGAACGGCGAACAACTGGCTTCCCATTAATTTCTATGACTCACGTGAAGGCGAGCCCAGAGACACACGTCCAGCCGACGTAGCGCCACCGAACTCGGACTGCAGCCCGAACGGAATCATGAACGCAGTCGAGCTCGACGTAGGCAATCTGTGGCTCTGGCTGCAACAATCAGGGCCCTACGCCACCGGCAGCGGCAATAAGGTGGCTACGACCAATCAGAACGGCACCGTCGAGAACGGATACATTCTTTATTTCATGGACCATCGCGGCATGATCCCCGATGCCCATCCGTTCCCTGGGATCGCTTTCTATAACGGCTTCTCCGGAATGTCCGGGCTGAACGATGTAGTGAACAGCGGGTCGGCGGTCGGCGTGCCCAACGGCACGCTGGAACCGATCACATATTATGTCGCTTCGCCTACTCCTTATTCGCCGGAAGATACGGCAATAAAAGGTACGACGATACTAGGCGCGGCTGTCGACAACTGGGGTCAGAAAAACCTGGGCGCCGGATTTGGCATTCCGCTGGCGAGCATGGCCAAACCCTATTACATTCAGGGTTCCGTCGCCGGTAATTTGATCCAGTGTTACTCGGGAAGCACCGCTGGCGTTCCGACCTACGGCACCGCTACGGCCGAATGGAACATGGTAACCGGACCACGGCACGTGCTGCGCTTGATCGACGGTGGCATGGAAACCACGGGCACGAGTTTTGTGCCACCCACGGGCGCAGCGGCCCTCCCCAACGGGCAGGCGTGTCCGGGCACGTGCGGCTTCACCGTCGCCTCCGAGGAACCAGTTTACGTGTACGGAGACTACAATACTGGGCCTGTCGATGGCTTCTGGCCAAGTGAAAACAGCACCACCAACCCACACTCCGCCGCCGCGATCATAGCGGACGCGGTCACTTTGCTTTCCAACCCGCCCATCAACAATGCGGCCCTCCAGGTACCGACGAACAAAACGGGCTGGTTTGACCTGGAAAGCTTCCTCTATCCTCAACAAGCCGTGAAAAATGGCACCAATCCTGGCCGAATGGGAAACACCAGCTATTACCGGGTCGCCATCGCCGCTGGGAAGAGCATTCCATTCCCGCAACCGGCATGGGGTGGGCAGGATTTTGGCACCGACGGCGGCATGCACAACTTCCTGCGTTATCTCGAGGATCGGAGCGACAATGGCCAGGGGGGACGAGTGAACTATGCAGGTTCGCAGATCAGCATGTTTTATTCCCAATATGCCACGGGAGTATTCAAATGCTGCAACTCCACGTATAGCGCTCCTCAGCGGAACTATTTCTTCGACACACAACTGCTGAACCCGAACAATCTGCCTCCTGGAACGCCCATGTTCCAGGACGTGGTGAGTCTGGGCTTCCACCAAAGCTTCACGCCGCAGTAAGACTGCACGAAGCTGAATCTAACACCCCGGTCCTCCGCGGCCGGGGTTAATTTTTTTGTACTATTCCCCCCGCGCACCACTTCCCGTACGATTCACAGACAAAAATTCTGTGCGTAACCTAACTCATCCATGAGCGCGCTGCCATCGACACCACAACTCGATAGTCCGGCCACAGCGCGTATCGATTCGCGGTGGATATGGATTGTGTTTTCCGTCTTCGCCCTAGTTGCCTTCGGCCTTTTCTTTATTCCTGTTTTCATCATTCGTCCCTTCCGCTATCAAGCGCCGCGGTCGCTCCTGATTGCGATGGCGCTACGCCAATGCGCTCCTCTGGGCACGGCGATCGCGGGCTTCGTATGTCTTTTTTGTGCGTTCTTGCTATGGAGAGCCGTTGGCCGCTGGCGCAAGGCTCTGCTTGTGTCCGCAATGTGCGTGGTCACCTTCTCGGCAGTAATGGCCCGGCTCAATCATTTCGAGTGGATGTTTCATCCCATCCCCGCCCCGCAGTTCGTAGCACAACCCCAGAGCAAACTGGATCCTAAAGAGATGATCATGGCCGTGCGCTTCGGGAGCGACGCCCGCGCGTATCCCATCAGCCAGATGGCTTACCATCACATTCTGAATGACGTGGTCGATGGGGTGCCGATCGCCGTCACCTATTGAACGCTCTGTCACACCGGTCTGGTGTGGACACGAACGGTGAACGGACGGGAGCTGCATTTTTACCTGGCCGGCATCAACAACCAGAACTTCCTGATGCGCGATAAAGAAACTGGAAGCTGGTGGCAACAGATTACCGGCAAAGCGATCTATGGCCCGCTGAAAGGCGCGGCGCTCGAACTTGTTCTCAGCGACGAACTCAGCTTCAACGAATGGAGAAATGAATTCCCCTCCGGTCAAGTGCTCGCGCCGGTCGCCAAATACACGAAAGAATACGACCCCAACTGGGAGCCGGAGATCGACAAGCTTCCCCTCGTAATCAGCTTCCCCGGCACCGAGCTTAAGTCGCGCGACGTGGTCATCGGACTCACCTTCGGCGGCGCCGCTCGCGCCTATCCTTGGGAGACTTTCGCCAAGCAGTCTCCGGTTCTGGACCGCGTCAACGGCACGCCGCTATTGCTCGTCCTCGGTCCGGATCGCAAATCATTCAGGGTCTTCGTCAGCCGCATCGACGGTCGCGACGCAGAATTTTTTCTGCAAGGCGAGGAACCAGCCGAACCTCAGGCAGGAAAGAATTCTGACGCTAAGGCTGAAACGAGGCCTGCAGCGAAAGGCTGGATCCTGCTCGACACGCTAACCGCCAGCCAGTGGAATTTCCAAGGCTGTGCCATCTCGGGCTCGGCGCAAGGAAAGTGCCTCGACCGCGTTCCGGCATTGAAAGACTACTGGTTCGATTGGCGCAACTACCATTCCGATACCAGCATCTACAAACACTAGTCCAAATTGATCTACACTCATTGATCTACATTCATTGCACTCTTAGGTCTGCGAGGAGGTTTCACCCGTGTCTGCGATTTGCGCCATTTTCTGGGACGTTGGAGGAGTGCTGCTCACCAATGCGTGGGACCATACTGAACGCGCCGATGCACTCGAACATTTTCATCTCGATGCGAAAGAATTTCAGATGCGACACGAAATGGTGGTCTCGTCATTCGAGCGCGGCAAAATTTCTCTCGACGAGTACCTGGATCGCACCGTGTTTTACTGCGTCCGCCCATTTACTCGCGATCAGTTTCGGGATTACATGTTATCGCTGTCGCGGCCGATGCCCGAGGTTCTAAACTTCGCCCGCACGCTGGCCGGCGCGGGTAAATACTTCATGGGCACGATCAACAACGAGTCCCGCGAATTAAATGTGTATCGCATCGATAAGTTTGGTTTGCGGGAAATCTTCCGCGTGTTTGTGAGCTCCTGTTTCGTCGGCTTACGCAAACCGGAGAGCGGGATCTACCAGCTCGCAATCGAGCTTACACAGATTGCGCCGGAAGACTGCTGCTTCATCGATGACCGCTCGCTGAACCTGGAGTGTGCCGCAAAACTTGGCATGCACGCGATCCAGATGCAGACTCTCGATCAATTGAAAGGCGATTTACAGAAGCTGAACGTGCAGGTGTGAGCCTCCCTAGGCGTAAGCAGACAACCCGGTAGCGCGAAGCGGCAACGAATCTGAATCCGCTCAATTTTCCTGCGAGTCGGACGATGTGGAGATCGACAAACTCGAGGAGGATTTATTTACTGCATGAACGGCAAATCGCGTTTCGTCACTTCGCTATTTCTCGCCGCCGCCCTGGCGTCTTCTGTGTTGGGCATGGCGTGCGGCCATCATCATTACTACCGGGTCTATGACCCCTATTACAGCGACTATCACGTCTGGAACGATAACGAGGTCGTCTTCTACCACCAGTGGGCCGGCGAATACCATCGCGATCCGGATCGCGATTTCCGCAAGCTGCGCCCTGAGGAGCAGAAAGAATACTGGACCTGGCGCCACACCCACGGCGACCACGACCACCACTAAACCGACCTGCGGCAGGGGAGTCGACTTCGGAGGCTCCCCTGCTTGAGTTTTCACCCAGCTCCCTCTCAACAACCGACCGCCAGGCATTCGTAATTTCTACTTCTGTCACTCATCTTCCTTGTGTTCTAATGCTGGCTTCCTGTTTCCGTTCTTTCTGATTCCTCAAGGAGAGGCGCATCGAGCACCGGGGAACATTTCTCATTCCGGGGCACCGAAGCCGCGGTTCAACTCAGTTCTTTTTCTCGGATCGATCACCCTCTCCAGCAGCGGTCGCGCTCACCGGGCTCGGGCCGCAGGAAGCTTATGAGCTTTTACTGACCTGGGGATTCACCTTACTATGCCATCGCCTATCTGGCGATGTTCGCCATCCCATCCATCTCGCCGAATCGAAGGTAACCTGCTCCTCGCGTCCGCCACTACTACTTCCGCTCGTTAGCACATCCTTATATACTTCCTCGTTCCTCGGAGGCCGTTCATGTTCTATGTTGCCAACCGCATCGTTCTAGTTGCACTACTCACTCTCACACTCGAACTCGCGGCGCATGCCCAATCCAAGCCTCGCGCCCGCGATCTCGGAGTTCCGTTCGACGGCACGCCGGGCCCGAACAACGCCATCACTGACGTCAAAGGAGTCCAGGTCGGCCACACCACGCTCATCTCCGGCGAAGGCAAGCTCGTAGTCGGCAAAGGCCCCGTGCGCACCGGCGTCACCGCCATTCATCCCCGAGGCAAAACTTCTGACGACGCGGTTTTTGCCGCCTGGTTCACGCTCAACGGGAACGGAGAAATGACCGGCACCACCTGGGTCGACGATTCCGGTTTTCTCAACGGCCCGGTGATGATCACGAACACGCATAGCGTCGGCGTCGTCCGCGACGCCGTGATCGCGTGGAAGGTGAAGCACGGCACGCCTGACATGGAAGGTTATTGGTGGTCGCTCCCGGTTGTCGCCGAAACCTGGGACGGATGGCTCAACGACATCAACGGATTCCATGTTCATCCCGAAGACGCCTGGCATGCACTCGATACAGCGCATTCCGGCGCGGCCGAAGAAGGCAATGTCGGCGGCGGCACGGGCATGATTTGCAACGAATTCAAAGGCGGCATTGGAACCTCCTCGCGCGTTCTCGACGCGAAGGCTGGTGGCTATACCGTCGGCGTCTTGGTTCAGTGCAACTACGGACGTCGCGATCAGCTCCGCATCGCAGGCGTTCCCGTCGGCAAAGAAATCCCCGAAAAACCAGCCTACGGCAACAGTGATGACACCGGTTCCATCATCGTCATCGTAGCCACCGACGCCCCGCTGATCCCGACGCAACTCAAGCGCATCGCCAAGAAGGTTTCCCTGGGCCTTGGCCGCAATGGCAGCTACTCCGGCGACGGATCCGGCGACATCTTCCTCGCCTTCTCGACTGCCAATCCAGGGGCGGTAGGCACCAAAGGCCTGCACCAACTCACCATGCTACCGAATGATTCCCTCGACCCTATTTTTCTCGCCACGGTGCAAGCCACCGAAGAAGCCGTGATCAATGCCATGGTCGCAGCCGAAACCATGAAGGGCATCGACGATCACGAGGTCATATCCCTGCCCCACGATCGCCTCCGTGAAGTGCTAAAGAAGTACAACCGCCTGAATCAATGAAATAGCTCAACCCAATTGTGTCATCCTGAGGAGCGCTTTTTGCCCCACGATGGACCTGCGCGAGCCGCGCGGCGCGTCGCGCTTTTTGCGCCGCAATAATTCGCGCGTTTGGCTCGCATCCATATCCTGCCGGCAGCGCCACAGCCCCCATTCCCACAATGGAACCCTCACCACCCATCCCCATCGTTACCTTCGCTGCCCCACCCCCGTGCCTATCCTTCGCGCCGCAAAAGACTACACTCGGAATTGTGAAGCGGCATTACACCATCGCGCGGATTAAGGGCGGCATGAAGTTTACCTGCACTCGCTGCGCGCACCACGTCAGCACCTTCGATTTCGATTCGCGCGATGGCAACCTTCGCACTCAGGCCGCAACCGCCATCAACCGCCACGCCACCAGCGTCCACCACGAACCCGTAATGTTCTCTTCACTCGACGTTCAACAGCGCGCCTGGCGATCTTGACTGCAAGGTCTTCGCCTCGCGCACATTCTCGCCGCACGCAACATAAATGTCATCCTGAGCGAAGCCGGACGTTCGCGAAGCGAATGTCCGCCGCAGTCGAAGGACCCCTGCACTGCTAGCGGCTCTCCGTGCCACCTCAAGGAATTCTCACAACACACTCAGCGCAGTAAGAATTCCTCAACGCGTCTTCACACGCTGCTCACTACACGGGGTCCTTCGACTGCGTTGGCCTTCGCTTCGCGAACGCCAACTCCGCTCAGGATGACAGTTTATGGATTGCCTCGCCTGCAAAGAGCATTTCCGCTCCCCACTTCTCAGCGATATCCTGCCAGCGAGGATTCTTTGATTCAATCAATGCAGTCTTCTTGGCCCGCCTCCAGCCCTTCAATTGCTTCTCGCGGCCAATGGCTTTGTGGACATCAAAGCTCTCGTAATACACCAGCCGGTCGCAATGATACTTGTTACTGAATCCTTCCGTTTCGCCGCGCTTGTGCTGCAGCGCGCGCCGGTAAATGCTGTTAGTCATCCCAATGTAAAGCGTTCCCGACCGGCTGCACATGATGTAGACGAAATACTCGTGATCTCTCATGGCCCTTCAACTCGTCATCGCCAATTCAATCGTGTCATCCTGAGCGAAGCGAGACATTGGCGAAGCCAATGGCTCGCGCAGTCGAAGGACCCCGTACCCGCGTGCGCGAGCACCAACTCCCGCAGGGAGTTCCCAATCTGAGCCTTCCGCACGTCCAGAATCCAGATCAAAAAAAACACAGATCGAATCCACTAAAATATCTACAATCAGCAACTTGTGGACTTTCGATCTGAGCGAGCCTGGCTAAAATATTGAATCGGAGCGACTTGCACGCAGAATATTGAAAACACGGCACTTGCTGAGTTTGCGAAATCGGCTGCCGCGCTGCCTCGGCTCATCTTCTCGGACCGTTCCAAGGTTGAATGACCTAGCTCCACTGCCTGTGCTGGGACAATGATGCGGTGAGTTGCGGACTGTGCGCAAGGTCAGATGTCACAGCGTGCTGTGGGATTTTCGTCTGCAGGTTCGGCAAAGGACAGCCTTGAAATCTTTAGCAGTTTGCAGTTGGGCGTGGCCCATCCTTTGCAGAAAATGCAAGGGATGGGCCACCGTCGTCTCGTAATCGGGTCAGGACTGAGCGGCTTCGAGCGCCCGGCCTGCTTCCACCTCCTGCCGTACACTGTCGATCGCGCTGATAACCTTGCTCTTAACATCTTCAAGGAATTCCTCAGCGTCGGCGTCCCCGGCTCCGGTAGGAATCGGGACCCACCGCGCATAAAGGGATTCGACCGCATTTCGACGGTCTCGCGTGCTCCCTGTCCCGCGAAAGCCGTATGCGGTCTGCCATTGCGGCTGCGGTTGCTCGCGCAACCGTCTTCCGCTGAGAGCCACCAGGCTAGCAGTCGCTGCGGCCTTGATGTGGTCGATGATGTCGCGTTTCTCATCATTCGTGGGCTCTCCGTCCCAACTGGTCGGCGTTTCGAGGAATCGGGATACTGCGACGCTGAGGCTAGTGAGGAGATTGGATGCTGGCCTCAAAGGGTATCCGTCGTCGAATCCTTCAGCGTAGCGTCGAGCCATCGCCTTGATGCTCTGCCAAGCATACGGTGTCTCCTGCGGATGAACGTCAATTCCGAGTCTCGCGCGCCAAGGCAGCCGGAACGCCTCCGCCGCCTCGCGAATTGATAGGACAAGGTGATCCGTGTTGTAGCCTGGGAACGCGATCACTCGCCGCGGCGTTGGCGCTGCGCTCTCAATGCGGCCGATAAGCCGACGCAGTTCGGGGTACGCCGGGGTAGGTGCTGCCTCGTTGATTTTTCCGAGGTAGAAAACATTGCGTTCTAAGTGGTCCGAAACGAATCGGATCACCTCCGACGGCAGTGATTTCGCTAGTTGGTTTTCTACGATGTTACGCAGGTTGTTGAAAGTGTGTTCAATTTTGGCGCGTCCGCGGAGATTGGCACCGTGGACGACGTCCATATGCGTGAAGGCGACTATTGTTTTCTTGGTTTGCCCTGCACTGACCAGCGCTTCTAGCGCTTTCCCGACACTGAAATCCATCGCGCTCTTGGCGCTGTGGACAAGGACGATCGCATCGACCTCATTGAACATGCTTATGAGATGGTCTGGAAGGTCCGCGGAGGCGTCGGCTTTATGCCCTAGTCCCTCAGTGTCAAAAACGACGAGCTTGGGTATTGTCGTTGCCCAAGTTGGCTGGAACGGCCCTGCGACTCGTATGCCGTTGACTAGGGGCGTGAGCAGGCGGCCCCAACGAGTTGCTGCGATTCCTGCGAAGAATCGAAGCGAGCTAAAGAACTCTGTTCGGTTGTGTGTGTCTAATCGCCACAATCGTGGCCAGCTGGTTGTGTTCTTCTCGAAGTGGCCTACCGTGACTACGTTGAAGCGTTCGCGGAGTTCTTCTAGGATGTCAGACACGATCGCCGCGTATTCGTCTGTGCTCTCCGCTTCTATCTGGATTTGGTCGAGAGCGCCGCTGCGTTCCTCTGCTTCCATGGTGTCGAGATTATCGCGATCTCCTTCAACCTTTGCGCGACACTCTCGGGCGAGGGCCCAGATGCGGCTGACGAATCGTTCTATCTTTTCGAAGTTACTCTTGCGCTCGTCTTCTTCGAGCTCTTCGTCAATGAGTTCCTCCTGCTCGGGATCAGCATAGGGGTCGTCCTCGGATGTTTCATCGACCTGATAGTCGCCCAAGAGGTATTTCAAACGGAATCGCATGTCGGACTGTTCGAGAAGGTCTCTTGCAGTGCGCGCGACGTCGTCCGTGGCAGCTCGAACGATCGCCGCGGAGACCGATTCTTCGATTTCGAACCGCGTCTCGTGCTCCGATAGAAATGTCACGACAGCGGCATAATCGCCAGGGCGGAAGATGGTCTCGATTGGAAAGGTGGTGGTGCGGTTCGCGGAGGTCGGCGGAAACGCGTCAAGCTTGGGATGCGAGCCCATGAGTTGGCGATCGAGCGACGTCTTGCCGCTGCCGGGAACGCCGATCAGCAACTGTCTCGAGTAACCACTCTCGCGTTCAGGCAAGTGCAATTCCTGCTCACGCAGTCCTTTGGCATTTTGCGAGGGTGCCTCTAGCTCCGCGTAGAAGATCTCCAGGATGCGTGGGTCAAACCCCCTACGGGCCGCTTCCGCACGAGCGCCTACCGACCAGAGCGATTCGTCGCGCAGAACTTCGTTGAGTTGCTCGACCAGCCTCTCAGCTTCAGAACGGTCAGCCGTGCCGAGGCCCTTTCGGATTTTCTTCCCCCGGCGATTGCTTGAGTCGTTGCGTAGTGGGTGCCGAAACTCGACTACTAGGAATTGTCGTCCCGGGTTCTCACGGACCGATGCGGTGAATGTGCTGGACATCTCGCTATCCTTTCGATGTTCCAAGGTGTTCCTAGGCTATGGCTAATGCGGGATGCTTGTCAAGCGTAAATTTGGAACATCGCGGAACATCGTAAAGCGCATCGTATCATAAGCCCTGCTAGTAAGCTAAATATAGCGTTGTCATAGGCTTAACTTTGGTAGGCGGGGCGGTGATATCTGCTCTCGCAAGTAGACAGCAGGTTCCTCGCCCGCCTTCGGCGCGCTCGGAATGACATCATCAATGGGGGCTCGATCGCAGCGCTGAAGCGCTGCGCCACCCAAAATCAAAGTCTAGTCGACCACAGCTTTATCCGTGATCTCCAGCCCGCAGTCGATGATCGCGAACGCCTCGCGCAGTTGCTGCTCGTTGATGCAGAGCGGAGGGTTGGTGAAGAAAGTGTTCCAGCGGACGAAGGTGTAGAGGCCCTGCTCGCGGAAGAAGCGGCCGAGGGCGGCCATCTCCTCCGACGTGCCGTTGAAGGGAGCCATGGGCTGGCGCGTTTTGCGGCTGCGCACCAGCTCGACGATGCCGAACAGCCCGATGGAGCGCACCGCGCCCACCGATGGATGCTTCGCCTGCAACCCGGCGGCCAGCTCTTTGAGAATCGCGCCCATTTTTTTCGCGTTGTCGATCAGCCCATCTTCTTCATACACGCGAATGGTCGCCAGTGCCGCCGCGCATCCCATGGGATGACTGTTATAAGTCAGTCCTCCATAAAACACTTTGTCGTGAAAATGCTGCGCGATGTGCTGCCGCATTCCCACCGCTCCGAGTGGGAGATAGCTTGAAGTCAGCCCTTTCGCCATGCAAAGCAGATCGGGAACAACCTTCCAGTGATCGACCGCGAACCATTCGCCGGTTCGTCCAAAGCCAGACATCACTTCATCGGCGATCATCAGGATTCCGTATTTGTCGCAGATCTTGCGCAGGCCGACGAGATATCCATCCGGTGGAACGAGAACGCCGTTGGTTCCGGTGACAGGCTCGAGAATGAAAGCTGCGATGGTTTGCGGACCTTCGAGCTGAATGGTCTCCTCAATCATGGCCAGCGAAGACTCGGCCGATTCCCATCCGCGCTCGATGCCATGATAAGGATCGAGCACGTGCACGACGCCCGGAATGCCAGGTTCGGCGGCCCATCTGCGCGGATCGCCGGTAAGACTGATCGCTCCCGCAGTTGCGCCGTGATAGGAACGATAGCGCGCGATGATCTTGTGGCGTCCGGTGAAGAAGCGCGCGAGCTTGATGGCGTTCTCGTTGGCCTCGGCTCCGCCATTGGTGAAGAAGAAGGTGTCGATATCGCCGGGAGTGATCTCGGCAAGCTTCGCGCCGAGGCGCGCGCGGACTTCCGTAGCCATGAAGGGATTCGCATAAGCGAGCGTCGCCGCTTGGTCGCTGATGGCCTGGATGACGCGCGGGTCGCCGTGTCCGATGTTGACGGACATGAGCTGGCTGTTGAAGTCGATGAAGCGCTTCCCTTCCGGCGTGTAGAAGTAAATCCCCTTTGCGTTGGCGACGGGAATGGGATCGACTTTCGACTGCGCGGACCATTCGTAGAGCGTGTGCTTGCGGGAGAGATCGACAATTTCCTTGCCGGACATCGTGGGCGTGGTCAGAGTTGTGGTCATGGAATCCTCAGTCTTGAACGCGAGAGTATCGCAGATTATTTTGTAATTGGATAATTTAGTAATTGAGTAATTTAAGAACCACTCCGGGGTGCGATGGGTTTTTCAATTACCAAATTACTCAATCACCCAATTACTAAATGGTCTCAGAATTTCCTGCTGTGTTCCTTCGCCCAGCGTTCGACTACTACTTTCTTGTCGGTGTAGAACTCGATTGCGTCACGGCCCTGGCCGTGAAGATCGCCGAAGAAGCTGTTCTTCCACCCGCTGAAGGGAAAATACGCCATGGGAGCGGCGACGCCGATGTTGATGCCGATATTTCCCGCGGGCGCTTCGTAGCGGAAGCGGCGCGCAGCCGATCCGCTCGAGGTGAAGAGCGACGCCTGATTGCCATAGGCGCTGCGCTCAAGGAAGGCAAGAGCGTCGTCCATGTTGTCGGCGTGAACGAGGCTGAGTACCGGGCCGAAGATTTCTGTGTCGTTGAGATCGCTCGTTGCTGGGACATCGTCGAGAATGGTTGGCTTCACGAAATTTCCGGATTCGTATTTCGGAATCTTCGAGTTGCGGCCGTCCAGGAGAACTTTCGCACCTTGCTTCTCACCGAGTCCAATGAGCGATTCAACGCGCTCTTTGCTCTGCGGCGTGATGACCGGGCCCATTTGAATGCCGTCTTCAAGGCCATTGCCGACTTTAAGTTTTGAAGCTGCGTCGGCGATGGAGTCGCGAAAATTCTTCTGCGCTTCACCAATCGTAACCGCGACGGAGACGGCGAGGCAGCGCTGACCGGCGCAACCGAAGGCGCTGTCGCTGATGATTTGCGTGGCCATGGGCATGTCGGCGTCGGGGAGAACGACGACGTGATTTTTAGCTCCGCCTTGACATTGCGCGCGTTTGCCGTTGGCGGCGGCACGCGAGTAAACGTACTTTGCGACTGGAGTCGATCCGACGAAGCTGATGGCGCGAATTTTCGGATGGTCGAGTAGGGCATCGACTGCGGGCTTACCACCGTTAATCAGATTCACCACGCCTTTGGGCAGTCCGATCTTCTCGATGAGTTCGTAGACGTAACGCATGGTGAGTGGGACGCGCTCGCTCGGTTTGAGAATGAAAGTGTTTCCGGTGGTAATGGCATAGGGCAGATACCAGAACGGAATCATGCCGGGAAAGTTAAACGGAACGATCGCCGCGGTGACGCCGAGAGGTTGGCGGATCATCATCTCGTCGATGCCGCGGGCAACGTCTTCGAGGTTGTAGCCTTGCATCATCATGGGAATGCCACAGGCGACTTCGACGTTTTCGATGGCGCGGCGCATCTCGGCTTTGGCTTCGGCGAAAGTCTTGCCATTTTCTTGTGTGATGATGCGGGCGATGTCGTCGATGTGATCTTCGAGTAACATCTTCAGTTTGAAGAGTGGCTGGATGCGGTCTTCGGGCGGCGTGCGGCGCCATTCGGGGAAGGCTGCGGCGGCGGCTTCGACGGCTTGGTTAACTTCGTTCGCGTCGGCGAGTGGGACTTGGGCGAGCATCTCGCCGGTGGCGGGGTTGACTACGTCGCGCCATTCGTTTGCGGACGAGTCGGTCCAACGGCCGTTGATGAAGTGGGTGAGCTTGATTGCTGGTGGTACTGCTACGGTGGTCATGGGTTCACCTTTGTCACGGAGAGCGCATTGCGTCTTGAGAATTCCCTGCCACTTCTTCAATGGTACCTAGGGTGCAGGGGTCCTTCGACTGCGGTTGCACTTTGCGCTTTCGCGCAAAGCGCAATCCTCGCTCAGGATGACAGAACTTTTACACTAGTTGCGCTACGGCGCCTTTCTTGTCACAGACGGCAGCTAGTGCTGATTCCAGCACATCGAGGCCTTCATCCATTTGCTCGTTGGTGGCTACCAACGGGACAAGCACGCGAATCACATTCGAATACGATCCTGCAGTGATTGTGATCAGGCCGTGCTCGTAGCAATAGCGCATGATCTGCTTGGTTTCGTCGGTTGCTGGAATTTTTGTTTCTTGTGATTTCACGAGCTCGATCGCTTGCATGCCGCCGAGGCCGCGAACGTCGCCAACGAGGGGCCATCGGCGTTGCCAATCGCGGGCACGGCGCTGGAAGCGATCGCCGAGTTCATCGGCTCGGGTTAGTAAGTTTTCCCTTTCAAACAAATTGAGAACGGCTAACGCGGCGGCGCAAGAAAGTGGATTGCCTGCGAACGTGCCGCCGAGGCCGCCAACGGCGGGCGCGTCCATGATTTCGGCGCGGCCGGTGACGGCCGCGAGTGGGAGGCCGCCACCTAACGATTTGGCGGTGACGATCAGGTCAGGTTTAATGCCGTAGCGTTCGCTGGCGAACAGAGCGCCGGTGCGGCCGAAGCCGGATTGCACTTCGTCGGCGATGAAGAGGATGCCATGCTTGTGGCAGAGGTCGATGAGAACTTTGAAATAGTCTGGCGGCGGGGCGACGAAGCCGCCTTCCCCGAGGACCGGCTCAGCGATTACAGCCGCTACTTCCTCATTGGCCACGACGCGCTTGAAAGTATCTTCGAGATGGCGCGCGCAATAGAGATCGCAGGAGGGATACTTCAGGTTATAGGAACAGCGATAACAGTAGGCAAAGGGAACGCGATAGACCTCGCCGGGAAACGGCGCAAAGCCAGCCTTATAAGGATGAGTCTTGCTGGTAAGCGCAAGAGTCATCATGGTGCGACCGTGGAATGCGTCCTCGAAGGCGATGATGCCGGGACGTTTCGTGTAGGCGCGGGCGATTTTGACGGCGTTTTCGACGGCCTCAGCTCCGCTGTTGACGAATAGAGTTTTCTTGGGAAATTTCCCCGGAGTGACCTCGTTCATGCGTTCGGCCAGAAGGATGTAGCCTTCGTATGGCGTGACCTGAACGCAGGTGTGGAGAAATTTGTCGAGCTGTCCGCGGATGGCATCGACGACGGGTTGCTGGCGATGTCCGGCGTTGGCGCAACCGATGCCGCCGGCGAAATCGATGTAACGGTTGCCGTCGACGTCTTCGAGCCATGCGTCTTCGGCCTTCGCGACGTAGATGGGTGTGCCGTGGGAAAGACCGCGGGGCACGGCTTGGGCGCGGCGCTCGCTGAGAGCGCGGGAGTTGGGGCCGGGGATTGGGGTGCGGAGTTGAATTGTACTCATATCAGTTTCTCGTGAGAACGCCTTGCGGCAATCGTGGTGCCGCATACAACAGCAGGTCCTTCGACTGCGGTTGTTCGTCGCGCTTTTGCGCGACGAACAATCCTCGCTCAGAATGACAAGCTTTTGGAGAGCGTTCCTTCATTGTCGTTGCCAAATATCGTTATCAATCTCAGTACCAGCCGATTGGGGCTTCGTTCAGATTGATGTAGACCTGCTTGGTTTCGAGATATTCTTCGATACCCCAGGGGCCGAGTTCGCGGCCGAAGCCGGATTGTTTGTATCCGCCCCACGGGGCTTCGACGTACGTTGGTTGCATGTGATTCACCCAGACGATTCCTGCGCGTAGAGCTTTCACAGCGCGCAGAGCTTTGAAAATGTCGCGGGTCCAGACCGCAGCGGCCAATCCGTAGGGTGAGTCGTTGGCGATTTTGAGCGCGTCTTTTTCGTCTTCGAAGGGGATCACTGCGGCGACGGGGCCGAAGATTTCTTCGCGGGCGATGCGTGCGGAGTTGGTGACGTCGGAGAAAATCGTGGGCTGCACGTAGTAGCCTTTGCCGATTTTCTCGGGGCGTCCACCGCCGGAGACTAGTTTGGCTTCTTTCTTGCCGACCTCGATGTAGGAGTTGACGCGGTCGTATTGTTCTTTGCTGACCAGCGCACCCATCTTGGTTTCGCGGTCGAGCGGCGGGCCAAGCTTGATCTTCTTCGCTTTCTCGGTCATGGCTTCGACAAAAGTTTTGTAAATCGACTTCTGTACCAGAATGCGGCTGCCGGCAGAGCAGACCTCGCCTTGATTGATGAAGACGCCGAAGAGTGCGCCGTCGATGGCCGCTTCGAAATCGGCGTCGGCGAAGAAAATGTTAGGCGACTTGCCGCCGAGTTCGAGGGTAACGCGCTTCACCGTGTCAGCTGCCTGTTTCACGATGATTTTGCCGACAGCGGCGCTGCCGGTGAAGGCAATCTTGTTCACGTCGGGATGCTGAACGAGAGGAGCGCCGCAGGTTTCTCCGAAGCCGGTGACGATGTTGACGACGCCGGGAGGAAGGCCGCAGTCGGCGAAATAGTTTGCCAACTCGAGAGCGGTGAGCGGCGTTTGCTCGGCAGGCTTCAGGATGCAGGTGCAGCCGGCTGCGATGGCGGGAGCGAGCTTCCAGGCGGCCATGAGTAGCGGATAGTTCCAGGGAATAATTTGTCCGGCGACGCCGACTGGTTCTTTGAGCGAGAGCGACATCGCATTGTCAGGAACGGGGTTCACATAGCCGACGACCTTGGTGGCGAGGCCGCCGTAGTATTCGAAGCAGGTGGTGGCGTCGTTGATATCGAATTCGGCTTCGACGATGGGCTTACCGGAGTTGCGGCATTCGAGTTCCGCGAGCGCGGCGAGATTGGCGCGAATTTTTTCGGCGAGACGAAATAGCACACGACCACGCTCTTGCGCGGTGCTGGTTGCCCATGGGCCTTCTTCAAACGCAGCTTTGGCGGCGGCTACAGCGCGGTTGACGTCGTCGGCACCGGCGTCGGGAACCTGGGCAATGACTTCCTCGGTGGAGGGATCGTAGACCGGGAAGGTCTTCGCGGATTTGCTCGCGACCCACTCGCCGTTGATGTACATCTGATATGTGCGGACTTCTGTGGTAACTCCGCCGGGCATTTGGTTGCGACCTCCTGAGTACCTCGGGGCTAAAGCCCCAAAATATCTAGTCACTTAACGGCACGACTAAAGCCGTGCCCTTCCTGATCTTTGGTTGGGACCCTTTGTGGCGCCCGTAGACGAAAAAGAAGAACGCGGCCAGGCCGATGAAGAACAGCGTGCCGCCGAACATCCATATTTCATAGGACCAGAGCGACGTGATCTGCTGGGCAGGAAAGAATACGAGCGCGATGCCCAGCACCGTTGTCAAAAGGCCGCTTAGTCCCGCGAAGAAGAGCGTGGCTCGACTGTATTGGCCTTGCGGGGTAGCTTCACGCAGAGCAAATCGCACCAGCGCGGCGAACATATAAAGAAAAGGAACAAGTTGCAGCACGACCGCCAGAGCGAGAAGCTTCTGGAAAGTTTCCTGAACGCCGGCGCCGAAAAAATTCGTAATTACGAGCAGAGCCGAAACAATTGCCTGCACAATGAGAGCGGCATAGGGCGTAGCATAACGCGGATGAACTCTGCCGAGCCACGAAGGCATATAAGAGTCGAGGCCAGCGACAAAGGGAATGCGGGCAGAGCCGCCCATCCATGCAGAACCGATGCCGGCGATCGAAAGCGCGAGCATGAGCGCGAACGGAACCGTGATCCACGGGACTCCAACGCGGCCAGCCATGTGACTGACGGCCTGAACAATCCCCTGCAACACGTTGACGTTTTTTCCGACTGCGATGAGAAGAGTAAGAGTGGCACCCACGTAAAGTGCACCGGAGAGAACTCCGCCCAAAGCGACTGCACCGGGAAGAGTACGGCGCGGATCCTGAATTTCATCGCCCATGACTGAGGCGAGTTCAAGGCCGACCAGCCCGAAGCAGATTACGCCGAAAGAATTGAGAACGAACCGGGGGTTGGTGGGAATCTTAAAATCTGCGGCAGTGATCGTAGTACCGAAGCGCCACCAGATTAGAGCACCGAGACCGATCAGGACGGCGGCGGCGATGAAGGTTCCGATGGCGCCGAGGTTGTTGATCCACTTGCCGACGCCGAGGCCGACAACGTTGAGAATGGTGAGCAACGCGAGAAGAGCGAGCGAGGTGATGAGTGCGAAGGCCTTGTTATCGGCGAGCGCCGCGTGGCTTGGACCCAGCGCGAAGACAGAAACGCCGACGAAATAGAGCATGACGGTCGGCACGTAGAGCATGTTGTTGGTCCAGTAGCACCAGCCGGAGAGGAAGCCGTGGAAGTCGCCGAAGACTTCTTTCGCCCAAAGATAGACTCCGCCTTCGCCGGGATAGCGGTGCGCGAGTTCGATGACGGCAATGCCTTGCGGCCAGAAGAAAAGAAGAAGCGAGATGATCCAGAGCCAGATAGTGACGCCACCGTTGGCCGCGATGGATGGGACTACGTTCAGGTTGAAGACGGCGACAACGAAGAGGAGAACGAGGTCGCGGCGTCCGAGGGCACGGATGAGGTTTGGCTGGGCGGGTTGGGTCGACGTGGACAAGGTTCCCTTGCTGGCTGCAAACAGCAGGTTCCTCACCGGGCTTCGCCCGGTTCGGAATGACAGCGCTTAATTCACACATGCTTGACTGTGCATGTTAGGGGCGGACGAGGGCGTCCGCCCCTCCACAATTTAGTGCGCGACGGCGACCGGCGCTTCGCGTTCTTGCTGCGCTTTGGCTAACGATTCCGCAATATCGGCGAAGGCAGATAGATGTTTGTCTATATCTGCTTCCGTGTGCTGAACGGAGATAGTCCACTGCTCATCCCACCAATAGGGCTGCGGCATCACACCGCGGTTGACCATGGCGAACCAGTAATGACGCCAGAGATCGATATCGATCGTGGTCCAGTCGCGGTAGTTGCGAATTTCCTTCGGATAAAACATCAGAGCGCCGTTAGCGCCGGCTTGCGCGATATAGGCTTGCAAGCCGACTTTCGCGATGGTCTTGCGATACCCCTCAGCGAGTTTCTTCCCCAGCTTGTCGACGTGCGCGTAGTTGTCGCGCGTGAGGACTTCGCGGAAGGTGGCGAGGCCGGCAGCCATCGACACCGGATTGGTGTTGTAGGTGCCGCCGTGGAAGACCTTGTGTTGCGAGATAAGGTCCATCACAGACTTGCTCGCGCCGAAAGCCGCGAGCGGAAAGCCACCGCCGATTGATTTGGCGAGGCAAATCATATCTGGCTTCACGTTGAAGTATTCGCTGGCGCCGCCCCAGCCGAGTTTTGCGCCGGTTTTTACTTCATCGAAGATCAGAAGCGCGCCGTTCTTGGTTGCGATCTCGCGCAGTCCCTTCAGGAAGCCGGGCTGCGGAAGGCAAAGTCCGACATTCATTAAGATCGGCTCGAGAATGATCGCGGCTATCTCGCCGGGGTTTTCTTTGAAACGGCGCTCGACGGTGGCGAGGTCGTTGAATGTGGCAATGGTGACGTTGGCGAGCGCGGACTTGGGCACGCCGAGTCCGCCGGGAACGGATATAGGGTTATCGATATCGCCGAAATCCGGGGCGTGGGGCTTTACGCTGACCAGAGCGGAATCGTGCAGGCCGTGGTAAGCGCCTTCAAATTTTATGATCTTGTCGCGGCTGGTCGCGGCGCGGGCCAGGCGAATCGCGTGCATGGTGGCTTCAGTACCGCTGTTGCCGAAGCGGCACATCTCGACGGGAAAGCGCTTGCAGATTTCTTCGGCAAGTTCCCATTCCATGTCGTGAGGCATGCCGTACATGGTCCCGGTCGATAGGCGTTTTTCAACGGCCTTCATGACAGCGGGATGGCAATGTCCAGCCATGAGCGCGCCGAAAGTCAGATTGTGGTCGATGTATTCGTTGCCATCGAGATCGCGGAACTTGCTGCCGCTGGCGTCTTTCACAAAGATAGGCCAGGGCTCGTAATGGCGATAATTGCTGGCCACGCCAAGGGGAATTCGTTTGAGGTTTTTCTTGTGCGCTTCGGCGGATTTGGGGTTGCGGCGCTCGAATGTGGCGAGTTCTTTCTGAAGATCGGGGTACATCGGACTGCTCCAGGATGGCTCAAGCCGACGGCGCGAAAGGCCGCGGGCTATTAGAATGCCGGGCGGCTGACCGCTCCGGGGTCGTGCTATCTAGTCTAATCCTTTAGCTCAAAAGAAATACTTTAAAGCGAACTGCAAAAGCCGTGGATCGCCAGCGGTCGTAATCTTGCCGAACGAAGTCGGCCCGTCGGAAAAACCGCCGTCGGGGTTCGAGAAATTTGCATGGTTGAAGAGATTGAAGATTTCCGCACGGAACTGGAAATACTTGGTCTCGCTGAAGGCAATCTTCTTGTGGACTGAGAAATCCCAGTCGTCGAGGCCCGGACCGCAGCAGATGGTCCGCTGCGTGCCGTTGTTGAACTGGCCAAGCGGAGGATCCGCAAAATCATTCGGGTTGAAATAGTAACCCGGCGTATTGAGGCCAAGCGAGGTGTACGTCTTCCTGGGATTCAATGTCTGGAACGGCGCCACCAAACTTGGAGCTTCAGTTCCGAGGAAGAACAGGCTATTGATCAGCTCGTTGTCATCTTCGGTATTCAGGCGGATCGGGAAACCGCTCTGAAATTGTGTGATGCCTGAGACCTCCCAATCATCCAATACTTTGCCCCTCAAGCCTGAATATCTGCGGACGGGAATTTCCCAGTCGTAGCTAACCACGAAACGCTGCTTCGAGTTGAAGATCGAGAGAGCACGGCTTGCACCGAAGTTAAACGGGTTGAGGGTTTCTTCAAAGGTGGAACCAGTGTCGATGGACTTGCTAAAGGTGTAGGCCGCCTGGAATTGCAAACCGTGAGAGAAACGCTTCTGCAACATCATTTCCAGCGCATTGTAAGAAGAATTGGCGATCGTGTCTTCCGCGAAGATGTCGGTGAAGACCGGAACTCCATCGACCGGGCAACCAGTGCCCGGAGCATTTGGAGCTCCGAGCGGATTACAGTTTGGCGACGAGTAGGGACGGAGCCCAACTAAGTTGAGTGCTGGATTTCCCGGTCCGTATTTCGCAGCCGACCCATACGGCATATGGAGGGTGAATCCGTTGGGAATGCTGTTGGCTGGCAGAATCCACTCGGCATCTTCCGCTGTCGGCCCGCATCCATAGTCAGCCGCGAGGGCCTGGTTGGCGGGCGTCTGGGGCTGGTTCGCGTAATACTGCGAGATGTTGGACATATCCAGGCAGGTTTGCGGGTTCGATGGATTGATATCGTGAGCGGCCAGCAGGCGATGTCCTTGCGAACCGACGTAGCCGATCTGGAACATCATGTTGTTGCTCAAGTCCCGCTGGATTGTCAGATTGTATTGCGAGGTATATTGCGAGCGAAGGTGCGGTTGAAATTCACCGTAGAGAAGAATCGGTCGAAAGAGCGAAAGATCGGTCGGGGCGCCTTTGGTGGGGGTGATAATTCCGCCAAAAGGATTCGGAGTTTGAAATTCGGCCTGATTAACGTACGGAGTGTTGAAGAAAATATCGGAAAGCGATGAGCTACCGCCGAACGGAGGCTCGGCGCCGAACTGGGCCAGAACGAGTTCTTCGATTGGATTGTAAAAAAGACCCCAACCAGCACGGATGCTGGTTTTTCCAGCGCCGCCGAAGAGTGTGGCTAAGGGGCCGCTAGAGAAATTGGGACTATAGGCGATGCCAATACGGGGTGCAAAAGCCTTGTAATAAGTTGAAGTCATTCCGGCGGGAACTCCGGGATCGCCGGGAACAAGCAATCCGGTTGGTTCGGAGCCGGTGTTCGCGCAGGTCGGATTCGATACACCGAGACCCTGCCAATAGGCCGTGCTATTGGTAATTCCGCAAGGGTAGACTGTGGAATTCTGACCCGGCCGGAACGTTTCGACGTGGCCGCTGATATCCGTCGGAGGAGGGGTAAACTCCCACCGGAGGCCGTAGTTGAGAGTCAGGTTGGGCTTGAGCTTCCAACTATCCTGAATAAAAGGATAGACTGCGGTGCTTCTGACATCCTCGCGCTGGCCTGAGCCCTGGGTGTAGCCATCCGCCAAGCCCAGCAGAAATTCGGCGTACTGGTCGCCATCACCTGGAAAAATTCCATTTGGCCCGCTGTTATCAAAGGTGTATTCGCCGTTGACATCAAAGTAATAAAACTGATCGAAACGAGCGCGGCGAACGTCTGCACCGAACTTGATGGTGTGGTTGCCTTTCACCCAGCTGAGTTCGTCGGTCCACTGAAAACTGTTCCCGACCTGGGGCAGGAAGCCTTCAAAGTTGTTGCCGAAAGAAGCGCCGCCAGAGATATTGACGAAAGGAACACCGGTCAAGTTCGAAGGCAGGCCCGTGGTTATTCCCAGATTTGCGGCGGTACCAAATTCACTCGTAATCGCTGAGGAGTCGGACAGACCGGTAAAGCAAACAGCGGCAGCCGTGCCGGAACAGGATGACGTGACAGCGTTCGACGTTTGATTCTTCAAGAATCCGAGTTCGCCTTCACGCATGTAAGTGAAGTGAGCCTCGTTCACGATGGCGTTATTGACGGTCCAGGTGTGAGTGAAGTTCCACTGCTGGAAGCGAAGGTTGTTGTAGTTTCCGAAGCCCGGAACGTTGGCGCCTGCGGCCTCAAACGTGTTGTAGGGGTTGAGCTGACGACCGTCATTGAAGTAGTAGTAAGCGGTGAAACTCTGGTGGTCGTTGATCCGGTGATCGAAACGTGCAGTGAACTGGTCGGCGTTGTCGGTGCCAACCGGCGTTACTTGAAATTGATTAGCGCCCTCGTTGGCGGCAGGGACAAACCTTTGAAGCAGATTCGCGGCGACAGGATCCTGGCACTGGGTGGGAATCGCACCGGTAGGAAAGATCGACGACCAGTCGACCCCGGCTGCGGGAGCTACTGCGGTGGGAACTGCGAGAATGGCATTCGTGCAGCCCGTGCGGCCATTCAAAACATTCGCCACGAATGAATTGCTAATCGACCCGCCACCGGCAAAACCGCCGACGTCGGCAAAGTTTCCACCGAATTCCGCAGCCGTTGGCACATTCAACAACTGTCCGGGCACGCCATCGCGGATGCGTCGCCCTTCATAGGAGAGGAAAAAGAACGTGCGATCCTTCTTGATGGGGCCGCCGAAAGTCCCTCCGAACTGGTTTTGATTGAGTTGCGGCTTGCTTGTATCGGGATAGCCTCGTGCATCCAGAATTGTGTTGCGGAAATACTCGTACACGTTTCCATGGAAAGTATTGCCGCCGGACTTGGTGATCACGTTGACCACGGAACCTGAGTTGCGGCCGTACTCGGCGTCGAACGTGTTGGTGATGACGCGAAACTCCTCGACAGCATCGGGAGTGGGCTGAATCGTGGGAGTATTTACGAATTGGTCGTTGGCATCGCCTCCATTGACGCTGAAATTGTTGGCGCGGGTTCGTCCACCATTGACTGAGACCGAACCAGCGTCCTCAGTGCCGGCGAACAAACTGCCGCTCGACCCCAACTGGGCCTGCACGCCGGGCTGAAGCTGGAGGAATTGATAAGTATCGCGGGTGTTCAGCGGCAGTTCGTTGACCGAGCGATCATTAATCACAGCGCCAAGCTGAGTGCTGGTGGTATCCACCTGAGGAGCTTCGGACGTAACTTCGACGGTTTCCTGGGAGCCGCCAATTTGCAGCGTGGAATTGAGAGTCACCACCTGATTGACGTCGACTGTAATTCCTTTCTGAACATTTTTCTTGAAGCCGGCCAGCTCAAATTGGACGGTATAGGTGCCGGGAGTGACTTCGATGAAACTGTAGTCGCCGCTTTCGTTGGTAAGAGCGTCGCGGCTGATGCCGGTGGCATCGTTGACCAGCGTGATCTTCGCATGAGCAAGAACGGCGCCCGTCGGGTCAGCGATTCGGCCGACAATGCGGCCACTGGCTCCTTGCGCGGTAAGCGATGCGGGCGTCACGAGGAAAATGGCGAGGGCGATGCATACGATTCCGAGACATATGGTCCAGCGGGGTCGGGTTGACGGCATGGAGCCTCCGGGCATCTTCGGAAGATGCAGTTTTCTTGGAAAGCTTTCTTGAAAACGTTTCTAAGAATTTCTCTCGAAAACGATAGCTTGTGTGCAGCCGCAACCTTGCTATAATCCCGCAAGGTTAGAGAAGCAGGTAGTGCGCTGTCAAGGATAAAAAAGCGCTGCTTTGTCTTATCGACTCGTGGTACGCGATGGCCGCAAGCAATTCGGCACCTTACTTGAAGATCGGAGACGTGGCGCGGCGTGTGGGTGTGTCGCAGTCCGTCATACGATCGTGGGAGAGTTTGGGGCTGACGCGTCCCCGGCGCACCGAGAGCAAGTACCGGTTGTACACGGCCGACGATGTGAAGCTGCTGAAACGCGCGCGGTTCCTGCGCAAGGTGCGGGGGTTGAACGCCGCGGCGATCGTTGAGTTGTTGCGGCGCGAGGGGCGGGTGCGTCCAGCGGTTGACGGAGCGGCAGGAGCGATTGGCTCGCACCTGCGGCAGCTGCGAGCCAAGCGTCGGCTCTCACTCGCGCAGGTCGCGCGATCGGTGGGGATCTCGGTGGGATTTTTGAGCGCGCTCGAACGTTCGCAGATGAGCGGCTCTGTGGGCACGCTGCGCAAGCTGGCGCGATTTTATAAGACGAACATCCTCGATTTTTTTGATGGGACAGGCAGCAGCAGCCGGCAGGTGCGGCCGGGACAAAGAAAAGTGCTGGAGGCCGGGTCCGGCGTGCGTATGGAACTGCTTGCGTGGGGGAACACGGTGATGGAGCCGCACTTGTTTCGCGTAGCACCTGAGGCAGGCAGCGGCGAATCTTACACGCACGAGGGAGAAGAGTTTCTCTACGTGTTGCGCGGGCAGTTGACGATCATGCTGGAGAACGAAGAGTACCGGCTGAAAGCTGGAGACAGTTTTTATTTTGAGAGCGCAACGCCACATCATTGGAGAAATCCAGGGCGCGCAGAAACCTGGGTGCTTTGGGTGAATACGCCGCCGACATTTTGATTTTCTGCTGCATATGAAGTGCGGCGCTTCCGCGAGCGCGACCGAAACAGCAAAGGAGCAACTGATGAAGACACAACATTCGGTGACCCTGCTGTTGTTGATGTTTCTGATTTTGTTGACCGGCTCGTGCACAAAGAAGACTCCGACGCTCAACTTGCTGGTGTGGGAGGGCTATGCCGATCCGGCATTCACAAAGGCTTTCGAGGAGCAGCATCACTGCAAAATTTCCGCGTCCTACATGGGATCGAGTGACGAACTGGTGGCGAAGCTGCGCGGCGGAAGCGCGGGAAATTATGATGTGATTTCTCCCTCGAGTGATGTGGCCACATCGATTGCTGCGGCGAATTTGGCTGCACCGCTGGATTTGTCGAAGCTTCCGAGTTATTCGCAACTCTCGCCGCAACTGACTTCTCTGCCCCTGGTGCGCGTAAAAAGCCAGGTGTTTGGAGTTCCTTTCATGTGGGGACCCGACCCGCTGCTTTACGACACCTCCGTTTTCGCACAGCCTCCGGAGAGTTGGAACGTGTTTTGGGATGCGAAATACCGGGGAAAGATTTCGGTGTGGGACGATCTCTCGACAATCTATATGGCCGCGCAGGTTCTAGGCTATGACAAGCCCGATCCCTCCCAGCTTTACAACTTGACCGACGAACAGCTCGATGCGGTGAAAAAGAAACTGCTGGAGTTGAAACCGAATATTCGCAAAATGTGGTCGACCGGCGGGGAGTTGACGAACCTTTTTCAGAATCACGAGGTGGTGGTGGCGATGGGATGGCCGCTGATGACCAATCAGCTGCGAAAGGTTAATTTCCCGGTGGGTGAGACGATTCCAGAAGAAAACACAACCGGATGGATCGACCACTTGATGATCACCGCGGGCAGCGAGAACAAGGATCTGGCTTACGAATTTCTCGAATACATGATCGAGGCGCAGACGCAGAAAAAAGTAACCGATGTTACCGGATATACTCCGGCGAATCCGCAGGCGGGGCAGTTTATGACCCCAGCCGAGGTCAAGAGCCTGCACCTCGATGATGTGGACAACTACCAGAAGCGGCTTTATTTCTGGCAGAATGTGCCCCGGCGCGCCAAGTACAACGAGATTTGGAATGAAGTGAAAGCGACGCAGTAAGAACCAGCACCTAGTACCCAGTACCAAATTGCGAGTCTCCAGCCTGTGCTTCAGAGCTCGCCCTTGGTTCCGGCGAGAGATCCGATACGCTGATGAGCACATCTCAAACGACGGCCGCGCGGGATGCTGTTGCGGGAATCCGCACCCGTCCTTTGCTTCGTATTCGCAACGTGGCCAAGAACTTTGGCAAGAACAAGGTATTGCGGAACATTTCTCTCGACGTCGCGGAAGGAGAGTTCCTCACGATTCTGGGAGAAAGCGGCTCGGGAAAAACAACGCTGCTCCGAATTATCGCGGGCTTTGAGAGCGCGAGCGCGGGCGAAGTTTGGATGGGGGATGAGCGACTGGATCGTCAGCCTCCGTACCGGCGGCGTGTGAACACTGTGTTTCAGCACTATGCGCTGTTCCCGCACCTCACCGTTGAACAGAACGTAGCGTACGGGCTGCGCGTAGCGAAAAGGCCCGAGGCCGAGATTTCGTCCAGAGTGGCAGAGGCCCTGGGGAAGGTGAAGATGTCGGCACACGCGAAGTCGAAGCCGTCAAAGATCAGTGGTGGACAGCAACAGCGGGTGGCACTGGCGCGGGCGCTGGTGAACCGTCCGCGACTACTGCTGCTGGATGAGCCGCTTTCGGCGCTGGATGCGAACTTGCGCCGGCAAATGCAAGTGGAATTGAAATCCCTGCAGCGAGAGGTTGGGATTTCTTTCATCTTCGTTACGCACGATCAGGAAGAAGCGATGGTGATGTCGGACCGGATTGCGCTGTTGCGATCCGGTGAACTGGAACAGGTAGCGACCCCGCGAGAAATTTACAGCAGGCCCTCGACGGCTTACGCGGCGCAATTCATCGGGCATACCAATTTGCTGAAGGGCGAGGTTCGCGAAGGAATTTCCCGCTGCGGGCCTCTGGCCTGGCAAACGTCGCTTCCAGATGGACCGGTGCTGTTATCGTTGCGCCCCGAGAATGTCCGGCTTGCGGCGGAGAATACGGTGCTATCGAACAGTGTTCGAGTTCGCGGAAAAGTTCTCCACCAAGCATTTCACGGCGCAACCGAATTGATTCGTGTAGACTGCGGCGCCGGGCTCGTACTCGTTGTTCGCACTTCCGGAAGTAATGGCGCGTTAGATACAGTCGATCTGGAGTTCTCGGCGGCCGACGCCGTGCCAGTGCGCGAGTCGCCCGAAAGAATCTAAATGTTCTCCCGAACTTACAAAGCCACGGTGACCTTGCCTCCACTTCTGTGGGTTACGGCGTTTCTGCTGGCGCCGTATTTGCTGATGTTTTGCTACAGCTTCTGGTCAGTATCAGCCTCGCAGAGCATCGTGCACTCGTGGAACCTCGACAATTATGCGCAACTACTGCGGGTCGAGGTTTATTGGCAAACGCTGCTGCGCTCCATGTGGATTGCCGCGCGCGTGACGGTCTTCTCTTTGCTGCTGGGGTATCCGCTGGCTTACTTTCTTTCTTTTTATGCAGGAAAGAAAAAAGATCTGCTGTATCAGTTGGTGATTATTCCGCTGTGGGTGAGTTACCTGGTGCGGGCTTATGCGTGGAAGACGATCCTCGGATCGGACGGGGTGTTGAACACCCTGCTGCAGTATGTGCACCTCACGAAGCATCCGCTGGAATTCCTGTTATATAGTCCGTTTGCGGTCGTACTGACGTTGACGCACATCTATACGCCGTTTGCGTTTCTGCCGATTTACGCAGCGCTGGAGCACATTCCGCGCAATCTCGTAGAAGCATCTCATGACTTGGGAGCGACTCCTGGGCAAACTTTCTGGAAGGTGATCTTCCCTCTCTCGATTCCGGGAGTGCTTGCAGGGGCGACGTTTGCTTTTGTGCTCAGCCTCGGCGATTTTCTTGCACCCTTACTGCTGGGAGGGCCAAGTGGCATCATGATTTCAAACATCGTGGTCAGCCTGTTTGGCGCGGCTTACAACTGGCCGCTGGGTGCGGCGATCTCGTTGTGCATGTTAGTGCTGGTAGTGAGTCTGCTGTTTTTCTCTGAACGGCTGGAAAAGAAATGGAGTTTCTCGTGAGCGATGCGAAATTGGTTTCAGGCTCACGCTGGTTGCTGTTGCATGCTGTCGCCGTCTTCGTGTTCCTTTACTTGCCGATTGCTGTTCTCATCCTTTATTCGTTCAATGCGGAAGGCGTGGGCGGATTCCCCCCGCATCATTTGACGCTGGATTGGTACCGCACGCTCTTTGCCGACGGGCCCATCTGGGATTCGGTGCTCAACAGCCTGCAAGTTGCGCTGGCGGCGATGGCGATTTCGTTGACCTTCGGAGTGCCGGCGGCGCTGGCGCTGGAGCGTGCGCAGTTTCCGGGGAAGGCTCTATTCCGGCGATTGGTGCTGTTGCCGTTGATCCTCCCGGGGATTATTACGGGGCTGTCGCTGCTCATGCTGTTCAACGTGACGGGGACGAAGCTCAGCTTGATGACGATTGTTCTGGGACATGGGACGGCGTTGATTTCCGTGGCGACAACTGAAGTGTTCGCGGGCCTGCAAAAGCTCGACCGGGCGCAGGAAGAGGCTTCGCTTGATCTGGGAGCGAATTACTGGCAGACATTTTGGCGGATCACGGTTCCGAATCTGAAGCTGCCGATCATCGGCGCGGCGCTCCTTATCTTTACGCTGTCGATGGACGAGATTGCGGTGAGCTTTTTTCTAATCGGGCGCGATAACACGCTGCCGCTGGAAATCTGGGGACGGCTGCGGCGCGGCATCACGCCAGAGATCAATGCGGTGTCGACGATTATCTTTTTGTTTTCACTGATCGCGATCGTGCTTTGGTATCGCTTGCGCGTGCGCGGCGAGGCCACTTCGGAAGCGGGCATGGAACTCGTGGAAGCCGTGGAAGGAAATGCGTCATGAGCGCGAATCGCAGGGACTTCATCAAGTTTGTGGTGGCAGGAGCGGTAACGGCGGGATGCCCCATCGATCTTTCACTGGTGGCGGCACAGACAGATCAAGCGCAGAAGAATTCAGCGGCAGACGTAGACGGCGAGGACAATCGAATCTGCCACCAGGTGCGCGATGGCAAAGTGTTCACGCGGCCGGCGGCCTCGGCGCGGCGCGATGTGGTGATCGTGGGCGGCGGCATTAGCGGGTTGACGGCGGCTTATCGTTTGCAACATCGCGATTTTTTGCTGCTGGAAAAAGAATCTCACTGGGGCGGCAATGCCTTCGCGATGGAATATGAGGGCAGCACATACGGCACAGGAACGGCATTCGTGTCGAAAGAAGAATATGCGTACCACTTCGCCAAGGAGATTGGACTGGAGCCGCTGCCGGTCAACAGCTCGGATGCGAGCATCATTCAAGGCGAATTGATTCCGGACACGTGGGGCGACGGACTCAACAAGCTGCCATATCCTGAGCCGGTTCGCGAGGGCTTCAAGAAGTTCAAGAAAGAGATGCTTGCGATTGATTTGGAGACACGTGGCAAAGAACTTTCGAACACGCCGTTCTCCGATTTCATGAAGGGATATCCTCCGGAGCTCAAGCAATGGTGGGATGCCTACGGGCCGTCGAATTATGGAGCCGAGAGTGATGTGGCGTCCGCGACGGTTGGCATTCTTGAATTGCAGAGCATGGCGGAAGAGAGCCACGCCGACGATCGCTACACCTGGCCGGGAGGGTTGGGCGCGCTGACGAAAAAATTGGAGGATATTCTTCAAGCGAAATACAAAGATCGCCTACAGGCGGGCTCGACGATTGTGGCTGTCGTGCTCGGCAAAGAAGAAGTCCAGATTACATACATGCTGGGCGGCGAATTAAAAACGGTGGCGGCCAAGGCCGTGATTATGGCGACGCCAAAGTTCATTACGCGGCGGGTTATCGAGGGCCTGCCTGAGAAACAGAGCGATGCCATGCATCAGATTCGCTACATTCCGTATCCTGTGGTGAATCTGGTTTTCGATAAACCGGTTTTCAATCATGGCTACGACACGTGGTGTCCGGGAAATACTTTCACCGACATAGTGGTCGCGGACTGGGTGATCCAGAAACAGCCGGGTTATAAACAGAAGTTCAATATTCTGAGCTGTTACACGCCGATGAAAGAGGAACAGCGCAGCTCGCTCTTGACGGAGGGAGGCGCGCGTTCCATTGCGGCGAATGTGCTACGCGACTTTCAGAAGTTGATGCCGGAGCTGAATGTCGATCCGGTCGAGGTGCACATCTACCGGCGCGGCCATCCTTTGTATATGTCGACGCCGGGATTGTTTACGGAAGTTCAGCCGCTGGTGCGGCATCCCATGGATCGTATCTTTTTCGCCAATACTGACTCCCAGGGGCCGGAATCGACCGCCAACGAAGCGATTCTGGCGGCGCAGAGGGCGGTGAAGGAAGTGACTGCCAGATTGGCGGGAAGGCCGGCGCCGAAAGAGAAGGCGGTCGCGGGGTAACGCTCCTTCAAGTCTTATGGCACGCTTCAAGCATCCAATTTCCAGAATCATCAAAATGCTTCATGAATTTCAGGTTACTAACCCGCCGCACGTTGGTGCGATGTAATCTCCTGATAAACCTCCACACATAGTAAAGTTATAGAAGGGGCGGTTGCAGTTGAGGATGGGCCACGTCCGCCCGTAACCCAATCAGATCGATAAAAGGGAAACCACACTTTGAGTTTGAGCATTCGCAACATTGCTATCATCGCGCACGTGGACCACGGCAAGACAACGTTGGTCGACGCCATGCTGCAGCAAAGCGGCACTTTTCGTTCGAACGAGCATCATGTCGAGCGGGTCATGGATTCGAACGAACTGGAGCGCGAGCGCGGAATTACCATCCTCGCCAAGAACACGGCCATCTTTTATCACGACGTGAAGATCAACATTGTGGATACGCCGGGACACAGCGATTTTGGCGGCGAAGTGGAACGCGCGTTGAAGATGGTGGATGGCGTGATGCTGCTGGTCGACGCCAGCGAGGGACCGCTGCCGCAGACGCGCTACGTGTTGAGCAAGGCGCTGGAAGCGAAGCTGCCTCCCATCGTCGTCATCAACAAGATCGACCGGCCCGACGCGCGCGCCCAGGAAGTGCTGAATGAAATCTACGATCTGTTCATCGATCTCGATGCCAAAGAAGATCAGCTCGACTTCCCAGTGCTCTATACCAATGCGAAGGAAGGAACTGCGTCGACCGACATTCGGGGCGGAGGGGAGAATTTGCAGCCGTTGTTTGAGGCGGTGGTGAAAACGATTCCGCCGCCTAGCGGCGATCCCAAAGGGCCCTTGCAGATTCTGGTGGCGAACCTCGACTACAGCGACTATCTCGGCCGGCTGGCCATTGCGCGAGTTTTCAACGGCACCATGTTCACCGGCGAAGACGTCGCCATCGCCAAGCTCGACGGCACGCTGCACAAAACCAAGATCACGAAATTGTTTTCGTTCTCGGGGCTGAAGCGCACCGACATCACGGAAACCGTATTGGGCGATATCGTCGCGGTTGCCGGAGTGGAGGGAATCACGATCGGTGAAACGATTACCGACGCAGAGAATCCTGCGCCGCTGCCTCCCATCGTAATTGACGAGCCAACCATCGCCATGATGTTCACGGTGAACAATTCGCCTTTCGCAGGCCGTGAAGGCACCTATGTCACGTCTCGGAACTTGCGCGAGCGGCTCGCGAAAGAATTGCTCACTAATGTTTCGCTGCGCGTCGAAGAAATGGAGACTACCGACGCGTTCAAAGTGCTGGGACGCGGCGAACTGCAACTCTCCATCACGATTGAGATGATGCGTCGCGAAGGCTATGAACTGATGGTCGGCAAGCCAGAAATCGTCACCAAACATATCGACGGCAAGCTGATGGAACCGGTCGAACATCTCACGGTCGACGTGCCCGAGGGTTTTGTCGGCGTCGTGATGGAGCAGTTGGGATCTCGAAAAGGCGAAGTCACGAACATGCACAATCACGGCTACGGACGCGTGCGCATCGAATTTCGCGTGCCCAGTCGCGGACTGATCGGCCTGCGCAGCCAGTTGCTCACGGACACACGCGGCACCATCGTGATGAACTCCTTGTTTGATGGCTACACCGAGTGGCAAGGCGACATCCCACACCGGCCGACTGGCGCGCTCATCGCCGATCGCGCTGGCACCTCCACGGCCTACGCGCTGTGGGGACTGCAAGAGCGCGGGGAGCTTTTCATCGGCGCCGGCATCGAGTTGTACGAAGGAATGATCGTCGGCGAGAACGCAAAAGATGACGACCTGGACGTGAACGCGGTGCGTGAAAAGAAACTCACCAACATGCGTGCATCAACTGCTGATGAGGCGATTCGCCTGGTGCCCTTCCGTTCGCTAAATCTGGAGCAAGCCATAGAATTCATTTCCGACGACGAGTATGTCGAGATCACGCCGAAGTCGCTGCGCTTGCGAAAAAAAGTGCTGCAATCGAATAAACGAAAGAAGAGAGCGATGGCCACGGTGGAAGAAGTGTGAAGTCTCGCAGCCGTTCCACAGAATCAAAGGAGCAGTCACCGCTGCGAATGCTGATGGTGCCGTGCAGCTGTGGGACAACGTTCGCCGTCGCTGAAAACTACGATCGTCTTGGCACGGCCTGGAGCCGGTATTTGATCTGCCCGAGTTGTGGGAAGCGGCATGACCCCAAGAATCGTTTGTTGCGAGTTGGTTATCATCGGGAAGGTTACTGGAAAGTGGATGAGTGCTAAGCCAATATATTCGCGATCATCCTGCCGGCACGATTTTGGTTCCGAATCTAAGTCAGACGCCTTGGAGATATAGGTCGAATAGCTAGTTTTCCTAACTAAGCCTCAATTGACAAGTAACATTTGACAAACCTGCTATACTTCTGGCCGCATTCGACTGTTCGCCGGCTCCGGTCTCGATTTTCAGGAAGGTGTCCCCGACCTGCCAGTCCGCCGCATTGAGCTTGCACTTCGACAGCTCAATGCAGAGGAAGATGCGTGAAGAATATTTTTGTAGGCAACTTGAGCTTCAACACATCGGAAGACGAGCTACGGCAGATGTTTGAATCGTTCGGGCAGGTCGACCGGGTCAGCATCATGACAGACCGCGATACCGGCCGCTCGCGTGGCTTCGGCTTCGTGGAAATGGCCAGCAATGAGGACGGCGAAAAAGCCATTACAGCGTTGAACGGCTCTCAAGTGGGAGGACGTACGCTGAACGTAAACGAGGCTCGCCCCAAAACCGAACACGCCGGGGGCGGCGGACGCGATCGGGGTGGCCGAGGCGGAGATCGCGGCGGGGACCGTGGCGGCCGCGGCGGCGGAGGCGGCGGACGAGGCCGCTGGTAGTCGTTAATATCTGCTCGTTGGCAGTCTCATCAATTTCTGTGTTCGCACGGTGTTCTGTCCACGCGTGATCAGACGGTCGTTCTTCGACCACCGAATTCGGCCCGGAATGAGGCCACAAATTGGCGGGGTTGGCCGCTTGGCTGGCTTCTTCGGCCCCGCCATGGTACTTTCTGGCTCGCTCATTTTGAACGTGGCGTTAATTCTCAGGTGGGTCCATTGATGCTCCTCGACTGTCCCATGTAGACTGAAGCTATTGCTGGCGCCCGTAGCTCAGATGGATAGAGCGATTGCCTCCGGAGCAATAGGTCGGGAGTTCGAATCTCTCCGGGCGCACCAGATTTCTCCTCTCAACATGCACGCCCGATTACCGGGAGCGCACGTACCGTTGTTTCCATTCGGCCTTTCAGTGGATTTCGAAGGTAAATTCAAGAGTCGCGCAACACTCCAAGCGCGAGTTTAGGGCGGGCAGGGACAGATGATAAACGCACACAGATTATCAAAGGCCATTGCCGGTCTATGGCTGGCAGTCGCGCTGTCGGCGAACTCCACGATTTGCTTCGGGGCAGATGAACCTGCCACGGGTAAGCAAAATCCAGCGTCCCCAAGCGCGAGCCTTTATTTGAAGGTTCAACTAAAGAGTCCTCTCAAGGTTTCCAAATTGAAGCCGGGCGACACTGTTGAGGGAAGCTTGTCGCGCGACGTTTACTCTGCCAACCGCGAACTATTTGCTTCCGGGACCGACGTGCGTCTAACCGTGGACCACCTGGAAAAAAGGCGGCGAATTGCGAATGATCACTGGCCTGGCGTAATCAAGTTATTTACACCGCGCCATGAGTCTTATCCAGTTTTCAAAACAGCAACTGTTTCTGGAACGAACGGCGAGACCGCGTTGCAGGTGTCGTTGATTTCCATCAGCCGCATGCGCGAGGTACACGCCCAAGCAAAGAAAAAGAAGAAAGATGTTAAGCCGGAGAATGCAAACGGCGCGGTGGAGACGAGCAAATCTGGCGGCGTTTACGGGCCGAAGAAGCTGCCGACGCCCACGATGGTGCTGGAGGCGGTTGCTCCGGCAAACCAAAACGGATCGATTGGCAATGGCGAAGGCTCGTCGGCATCCGACGTATCTGCTCTGGAGGCTCTTCCAGCGGGGACTGGGTTCAAGATTCTGCTTCTGGGCGATGTGAGCGCTTCCAAGAGCAAGCCTGGCGATATTGTGCAGGGGCGGCTGATTGAGCCTGTTCTGATCAACTCGCGCGTTGCCCTGCCGGCTGGCGCTCTGATTGAGGGAAAGGTAGTCAAGAAGACTCCACCGCGCTGGGGAAGCCGAGCAGGATCGTTATATCTGACGTTCACTGGCCTGACGCTGCCGGGTGGAAACCTTATTCCCATCTCCGCGTCGTTGGCTGGGGCGGAACTAGATCAGCGGTCGCATACCAAGATTGATGCCGAGGGACAACTCCATGGCGAACATCCTGGCAAAGCATGGATGGCGATTAACATTGGCGTAACAGCTGGCATCGCGAAAGAAGTGGATGACGGGGCTCAGCTGATTATCGAAGCCATTGTTTCAACGGCGACCGACGCTTCCACAGCCGGCACGACTCGGATCATAGCGAGTTGTATCTCGGGCATCTATATTGTGTCGCGCCGCGGCCGCGATGTGGTGCTGCCCAGATTCACGGAAATGGATATCGCGTTGGACCGGCCACTGTCGGTGGCGAAGAATGCTGAATCGACAGCATCGATCCCGGCCTCTGCGGTAGCCGCGCACGGCAACTGAGTGCCCTGCTTGGCGATCGTGATCTGACAACCGAGATCGAGCGATCATCTGGCGGAATTCACACCAATCACTCTCAATATGAACTACGACGCTGTTCTGATCATTTCTTTCGGTGGGCCGGAATCGAAGGAGGAAGTAATCCCCTTCCTCGAAACTGTACTGCGCGGCCGAAACATTCCGCGAAAACGCCTGTTGACCGTCGCTGAGCACTACTACCACTTTGACGGGAAGAGCCCGATTAACCAGCAAATGCGGGATTTGATTGCGGTGTTAAAAACTGAGCTGGAGAGAAACGGACCGAAGCTGCCGATCTACTGGGGAAACCGAAATTGGCATCCATTCCTGACTGAGACGCTGCAGAAAATGAAGGAAGATGGGATCCGGCGGGCCTTAGCCTTTGTCACTTCAGCTTACGGTTCGTACTCCGGGTGCCGGCAGTATCTCGAGGACATTGCGCGCGCGCAGAGTGAAGTGGGTGTAGGCGCGCCGGAAGTGGATAAACTGCGGGCATTCTTTAACCATCCGTTGTATGTCGAGGTAACCATCGAGCGCGTGCGGGATGCCCTGCGGGCGCTTCCGGCCGAGGTGCGGCAAAACGTGCAAATTATATACACCGCGCACAGTATTCCGGTTGCGATGGCCGACACGAGTGATTACGTCAGGCAGCTTGAAGAAGTGCGGCGGCTCGTTTCGGAATCGTTGGGTCAGAAAAATGAGGCCCTCGTCTACCAAAGCCGTAGCGGCTCACCGGGGCAGCCTTGGCTGGGACCGGATGTTCTCGAGCATCTGCGTGAGGTGAAGGCTAGGAATCTGGCATCGGCTGTCGTACTGGCGCCGATCGGTTTCGTATCGGACCACATGGAGGTGTTGTATGACCTCGATGTGGAGGCGGCACAGCTCTGCGAATCGCTGTCACTGCCCAACGTGCGGGCGAAGACGGTAGAAGGGCATCCGAAATTTGTTGGCATGATTCGGGAACTGATTTTGGAGCGAACCAATCCGGGCTCGGAGCGGCGGGCCTTGGGAGTGCTTGGAGCGCGGCCGGGTGTTTGCGCGGAGAATTGCTGTCCGGCACCGCAGCGACCAAGAGCAGTGGGTCAGTGATCAGTGGTGAGTGTGTGGGATCATGCCCTTTGATAAACCCGCCCGCACGGAAATAGAGTCGGCTAGGCTGCCGCGATTTCGCGAACGGCAGGCGGCTTCAGTCATGATCGCTCCGACAGGGTCGGCGCCCCCGAAGCGTAGCTGAGCGGATTACTTCGGCGTGGATGGGGGAGGCGACGGGTTCTCCACTTCGCACGGTGTCAGTGACCTCTTCGACAGCTCGCGTATGTGTGCATACAAGTGAAGAGGCTCCTGCCCGACGACCCCCATCCATTTCACTTCACTTCTCGGGAGGTACAGGACGGTTTTAGCCGGGGTATTTTGTGAGGCGCATGAATACACCACCAGAATGGCAAACTGCTTATCGTCCTCTCCAATCAGTATTGGCACAGCGCCCTTCCCCAACAGTTGCCCGGCGTTCGAAAAGGAGACCAGAGGGTATTCTCCAATGGTCTGAGTTGCTCCAAGAATATAGGAATACTGCACGAACAAAGCAACAACCTGCAGAGCTAGCCACGCGACGAAGAGTGCTTTGTACCGTTGAGTCTTGAACCCTGGGATAACGCAACTAGCAATCAAGACGAAGAGCGCCATTCCTCCACAGAGACCGAACCAATACAGCGAAAACCAGTCCAGATCTTCATCAAGCACCATGTTCATCCAGGTGTTCCCAACGTCTGCTTGCTTGAGGATCATTCCATCCGCATGCCTAGATAGGTCTAACGCAATCGTATTCAGCGCCCCAAGCCCCGCAATCACGGTTATGATGCCAATCCACCAGGCGGCTTGACGCACGCGGACCGACTGCCAACTCGCGAGCCAGGAAGGGGCAGGCGGGTGGAGCAGGCGAACTAATTTCGAACCGGCGATTGCGACTACAAGTACCGTGATTGCGGGACCAACAATTACGAGTACCGCTGTGGCTCCATAAATGAGATATTCTTGGTCGAAAGTTGGGCGCGAAAACCCGTAGATGCTCAGCGCACTTAGCCTGCCCCTTTCAAATGCAGCCCCAAGAAAATGCATGAGCCCGGCACATAGTGCTACCGTTATGGTCCAAGCAAGTGGACGCAGTTCCTTATTTGAAAACCAAGCGAGTTCCGTAGCCCCGTGAGCAGTGGGAACGGATGATTCCGCCGCTGGCTGAAGTGTACTACCCATAAGTCATCGAGAGCCGCTGGCTACAATTCCGAATGCTACTCCGATAGCGCCGGCGGGGCCACCGCACCTAGAAAAGCCGCACTCATGACGCAAGCTATATTTTCGGGCCGAAATCCAGGAACGAGTATGAGAGCTTTAAATGGAGGTGGGGACCTTGGGAAGCTCGTAATCTGTGGCTTTCGGACGGCCTTCAACCAGGTGCATGGTATGAAGGATCGCCTGAATTACCGGTTCGTTGCCTACAGCCGTGTTCATCATCATGTGATAGAGGGAACGCGTCGGCCAGTCGGCGTCGAAGTAATGCTTGACGAAGGCGATGCGTTCGCGGTCGACGGCATCGACCTGTTCCTCAGCGTCAGTCGGGTTCAATCCATCTTCAACCAGACGGCGTACTTTTTCAGCTCGCGGCGCATAGAGAAAAACGTGAAATGCATCGGGCTGCTGGCGTAGAAAAAAAGGCGCGCCGCGGCCGACTACGACTGAGTTTCCTTCCTGGGCAATCCTGGTTGTGATTTCCTCCATGATCGACATCATGCGATCAGTGTCGAAAGTCTGAGAGCTGATAGGAGAACTGCGCTCGGAGCTACCACGCCAGAAGGTTTTCGCGAGGCGGTAGAAGCGGCTGTCGATGCGCTCGTCGCAGCGCTTAACAGCGGAGGGCGCAACGTTAGCAATGTGGGCAATTTCTTCGGTAAGGCGGTGGTCCCAGAGATTCCATCCCAAGTGCTGAGCCAGTTGCGCGGCAATCGCGCCGCCGCCGCTGCCGTACTCCCGCTCGATGGTGACCAGTCGAAACATCTCGGCCCACCAATCCCCAGCTTCGATTATCTCTCAGAAGCAAGATTGATCTCTTCTGCCGGGCATTAGTGTACCGCGATTCCGCCTCCGGGCCTGCCTTTTTTCATCAGGAACACCAGCGGGACCATGCACAGAATGGAGATGCCAAGGAGCCGGAAGTCATCGAGATAAGCCAGCATCGCGGCCTGCCGCTGAAGCGTGCCTTCGATCAAGGCATAGGCTTGCTGAGAGGCGAACGCCGCATTCGCACCGTGCAGACGCATTGCCTGGGTCGCGCCCTGCAACATCGTACGGAAGGCGGGGTTAGCTGCGCTGAGGTTTCGGGAAAGATCATTTAAGTGAACCTGGCTGCGCCGGTCGAGCATGGTGGTGACCAGAGAAATTCCGACACTTCCGCCGATGTTGCGGGCAAGATTCATCAGGCCGGACGCAGCGTTGTTTTTATCGCGGGGCAGAAATGCATAGGCAGCCGTATTAATCGGAACAAAGAGGAAGGCCATGCCGGCCGCCTGCAAGACACGGGCCGTGGCGACGGTGCTGAAGTTGATGTCCAAGTCAAAACCAGCCATATGGAACAAAGAACCCGAAAGCACGACCAAGCCGAAAATCAGCAGCCAGCGCGGGCTATAGCGCGAGAGGAGGAATCCGACCAGCGGCAGCAGCAGGATTATGGTGAACCCGCCCGGCATCAGCGACAGGCCCGCTTCCTCGGCGGTGTAGCCGAGCAGAGTTTGGGAGAACAGAGGCAACAGCAGCGTGCTGCCCAGCAAGGCAAACCCCAGCATGAACATCAACAAATTGGAGACGCCGAAGGTACGATCGCGGAACAGATGCAGATCGATGATGGGATCTTTATGTCTCCACTCCCAGATTACGACGAAGATCAGAGAGATCGCGCAGATCACCGACAGGATGACGATGAAATGCGATTCGAACCAATCTTCGCGCTGCCCTTTGTCAAGAATAATCTGAAGAGTCCCCAGGCCAAGGGCGACGAAGCCGAGACCAACGTAGTCGATTCTGGTTTCACTGAGCTTGCGGCGCTTGAAATAGGGCGGATCCTGAATGAGCCGGGTGGTGAGCAGAATCGAAATGATGCCGACCGGGATGTTGATGAAAAAAATCCAACGCCAGGTGAAATTATCCGTGATCCAACCCCCGAGAGTTGGTCCGATGGCCGGAGCACTTACGACGGCCATTCCGTAAACGGCGAAGGCCATGCCACGTTTCGCGGGTGGAAACGTGTCAGCGAGGATGGCCTGCTCGCTGGGCTGCAATCCGCCTCCGCCGGCACCTTGCAGAACGCGGCAAATGATGAGGGTTGCAAGATTCGGCGCCAATCCGCACAGGAAAGAGCTGATGGTAAACAGAGCCACGCAGCCCATGTAAAAATTCTTGCGTCCGACGATTGAAGAAAGCCAGCCGCTTAAAGGAAGCACAATGGCATTCGAGACTAGATAGGACGTGAGGACCCATGTGCTCTCGTCCTGCCCAGCCGAGAGGCTACCGGCTATGTGCGGCAGGGCGACGTTGGCGATGGAGGTATCGAGCACTTCCATGAAGGTCGCGAGCGTGACGGTGATCGCGATGATCCATGGGTTTACCGCAGGACGCCATGCGTCGTCGTTCACCAAAGTGGTGGAAGCCGCACTCATTGCCGGATCCAAACCTTAGGGGTCACGGACATGCCGGGGCGCAGCGACTGATCGTTATTTTCGCCGGGATCAAGAACGATTTTCACCGGAATACGCTGGACGACCTTCACATAATTGCCCGTCGCGTTTTCGGGAGGCAGCAGGCTGAAGCGGGCGCCGCTGGCGCCGGCGATGCTATCGACTTTGCCTTTATAACTTCTGCCGTTGGCATCGACTTCAACGGTGACGCGTTGCCCAACTTTCATTTCGCGAAGCTGTGTTTCTTTGTAGTTTGCGGTGATCCAGACATCGTTCAGCGGAATAATCTTCAGCAGTTCCTGTCCCGGAGCGACGTTCTGTCCAACCTCCACCGTGCGATCACTGACCACCCCAGCGACGGCAGCAATAACCTTGGTGTACTGCAGATTCAGCTGAGCTTGATCGAGGTCCGCTTTCTTGCGTTGCACATCAGCCAGGGCAGATGCGGCCCTGGAGCGCACGACCTGAATTTGCTGGGGAGCAGTCTGGGCGCTACGCCAGTTGGCTTCGGCCTGCGCCAGTTTTGCCTGGGCCACGGTCACCTGCGCTTGCGCGGCATCAGCGTTAGCGTGAGCAGCTTGGACGCCCGCGGCGTCAGCTGCAGCTGCTGCCACGGCTTGATCATATTGCTGCTGCGAAATTTCCTGCTTGTCGACGAGTTGCTTGTAACGGCCGAGATCGTTCTGCGCTTTAACGTTGTTGGCTTCGGCTTGATCGACCTGGGCCCTGGCCGCCGCGAATTGTTGTCTGGCGGCGGCAATTCCGGCGCGGGCGTTGGCTACATCAGCTTCCGACGCCGACTCCTGGCTGGTCGAACTGACATCCGTGATGGGCACATTCACGCCGGCTGCGGCGGCGGTCGCCTGCGCGCTCTCGAAGTCGGCTTTGGTACGTTCGTAAGCGACCTTGTAATCCGCTGGATCGATTTCAACTAACACCGTGCCCGCCTGCACAGCTTGATTGTCGAGCACGTTCAGCTTGATGACGTTCCCCGAGATGCGGGTGCTCACGGAATTGACGTGGCCATCGATTTCCGCATCGTCGGTAGACTCGTAGCTGGTGACGTAACGGTAGACGAAAAATCCAATGACAAGCAGCACAATCGCCGTGATGATGATCGCGATGCGAAAGCCGGGACTCGACGTGCGCGCAGGCCGAGTATGAAAGTCCCGTTCTGTAGAAGGCAGGGGCTTGGTACGGGTTTCAGGCTGCTCCGATGGCGGGGCAGGCGGGGTCTGAGTCGTCGTCGGTTCCATAAGATTAAGTTAGTGTTCGCCTTTCAGATATCGTTTGACGCCCTGTTCCGCATCGCCAATGGCACGCGCGAGTTCGATCTTGGCAACGTTGTGGGCATACAGACTTTGAATGTAGCTCTCGTGAGCGCTGGCTACGGACTCCTGAGCTTGTACCACCTCCAGGTTATCGGCGACACCAGCGGAGAAGCGATCCTGCGATTGCACCAGAGCCTGGTCCGCCAGCTCTACCGAACTGCGGGCTACTTCGACCTGGTCGGCGGCAGACCTTAAATCTAGCAATGAGGCGCGGACCTCGAAGTCGATTCGGCCGCGAACATCGGCTAACTGGGAGCGGGCTTGTTTCAACTGGGCCTCGGCCTCAAGAACATCGCTGTGTGTCTTGCCCCCGGCAAAGATTGGAATGTTGACGCCTCCATTCACTTGCCAAGTGCCGTTCGACTGCGCGGGAGTGACTCCGATATCGCCGAAGTTGGCATTGACGTCAAGTGTGGGATAGTGGCCAGCGGTCGCCGCCCGCCGTAAAAGTTCAGCAGCACGGACTTGAGCTTGTGCCGCCTGATAGTCGGATCGCGAGGCATAGGCGCGCTGCAGGTAGACCTCGACAGGCAAGGCAGTCAGTGCCTGATAGGGGGCTTTCTCGGTGAGGGCAAACTCCTGACCGGAAGGCAGGCCAATCACGCGGGCCAGAGACAGCTTTTGTTTGGCAAAATCGTTGCGTGCTGCGATCAGTTGCTGCTGGCGGGTCTGCAGCTCGACTTGAGAACGCAGAGTATCGATGGCGGGACTCAGCCCCGCCTTCTGCTGGTCGACAGCTTTGTTGTACAGAGCCTGAGCGTTCGTAACCTGCGCTTCGGTGGTTTCGATTCGAGCGGCGGACGCAATGGCTTGCAGGTAGGCGTTGCCGACGGCCAGCACCACAAGTTCGCGCGCATCTTTAAAGGTATATTGCGCCGACTTCAGGCTCTCAGAGGCAGCGCGCTCCCTTTCCAGGTCGTGGAAGTTGAACACGGATTGGGTCAGCGAGGCACGAGCGTCAAAATAATTAAACGGACCGATCACTCGGGGAACAGGAAACGGAAAAACGTTGCTCTTGAATCCGAGTGCAGTGAGGCTCGTGGTTTGTACGTCTTCGCCAACGCGCGCCGAAAGATTGGGCAGAAGATTGCTGAGCTCCTTCCAGCGCTCGCCTCGTGCCGTAAGAGTCTGATCGCCGGAAAGAAGGAGGCCGAGGTTGTTGCGGAGCCCGCGGTCGATCGCCTCCTGAAAACTCAGTTGCAAAATTTCAGGGGTTGCGTTGCCCTCAGGCTCGCTGCCCGTGAAGGGACTCTGCGATCCAGGCAGCGAAATGGAAGGAGTAGGCACAGAGGTCTGTGCGATGAGTCGCATTACGGCGAAGAGCAGAAGAAATATGAAAGCAACCAGTCGAATTCCACGGGTTTGATTGGTGAGAGAGTCGGGCATCTCCGCTTTCTGAAACAAGTCCCAACGTGAAGGGTTCCTGGGACGACTTTTCTCTTTCATGGCATAACGTCCGCTTATTGATGCACTTAACGCGTCTCGCGATGCAGCAGCAAGATGATTTTTAAGCCGAAGATAAGAAATTGATGTAGTCCAGCTCCGCACAACTACTCACGGTCATGCAGGATTGGTGGATCCGCAAAGACTTTAGAAATTGTAAATGGAAAGAGCATTACTGAAGACACCTTCCACTTCATTCAAGGAGGCCGATAGGTTGGGAATGAGACTCAGACCGGAATCTCGAATAACCGGATCGGTGTCGCAATGGCATGGAACGCCCGTCTGCTCACGGCACTCGAAGAAGCCTTCGAATTTGTTCAGAGTTCATTTGTTCACACTTCATTGGAACCGCGCTAACGGCGCTTACTAAGGAGCGTCTACTCGACTCGTGTCATCCTCAAACCCACAGCGCGCGGCAAAACCGGTCGATCGCCGGAAGAGGCGGTGTCCGAGATACCGCGCTGATTTCCGTTTGAGCGTGAACTATCTTCACGGTGATCACTACCAGACGGTTGAGGGTCACTCCCGGAATCTGTCGGAGGCGGGCATTGGCATGCTGCTGGCGGCTGAACTCAGCATTGGGGACGTTGCCGCCTTGAGCCTTTGCTTTCCAGAATTAGCCTCGCCGTTGGAACTGCGAGCGGTAGTGCGCTATCGCCACGGGTATCAGTACGGCTTTGAATTTTTGTCTCTAACTGATGAGCAGAAAGAAATGCTCAAGAAATTTCTTCACGGACGGGAAGAAGTAGAGTGAAGTCTTCTCGACGAACAGCTTCGCAGCGCGCCGGTGACCATGGCAGATTTCCCGAGGTCACCTTGGTAATCTTGTGGGCAGGTAATCCAGGGTTCAAGCTGGTGACGGGGATTCGTTCGCGAGAATGCGGCCCCGACGCTATCCCATGGACAAAACCAAACCTAGCGCCGCGCCGGGGACTGACTGGACGCAACTCTTGGCTGATCCCGACCTAGCCCAGAATCTGGGAAAACTGCTGCAAACCTATCGCGATGCCCCGCCGGAACGTCGGGAAGAAGCTCTGCTTGCGGCGATGCGCGAGATTAAGCAAGCATCGTCGAGCACTTCAGGGGTAACACCGGCAGTGACAATATCATCGGAACCGCCTCCGCAGCCTGTGCCTACGTCCGCTGCATCCTCACCACCGTTCGAGCCTGACATTTTTAGTCCGAACTGGGCGCAGGACCGCCGGCGGCATCTCCGAATCAAGTGCTTCGTGGCGGTGGAACTGCGGGTAAATGATGGCGAGGCTCCCATCTGGGGCAATCTCTCAAACACCAGCCTGGGTGGATGTCAGGTCGAGACAGCGACGTCGATCAGCGGCGGCGCCAAGGTGGAAATTGGTCTTTGGGTCGCAAGTGGAAAAATCTGGGTGAAGGGCCTGGCCTTGAACGGGGTCGTCACGCACAGTGGGCCGAATGCCGGAGTGCGCATTCGCTTCGGGGGAATGGATCCCGCCGAAAAAGAGCACCTGCGGCAGTTCCTTCGATACGTCCAAGATGCCGCAAAAGCGTCACGGAGCGAGTCCAGCTACTTGCAGTTGCTGAAATAGCGCAAGTCTCTTCTTTTTTCGTTCGTATTTCTCTTCCATTCATATCGCCACTATTACCATTTCGCCACTCGGGATTTTTACCGACGCGGGTGACATCGGTCCGCAGGAACTTGATACACTCAATCCGTAGTTGCAACCCTTTCTGCCTCGGGTACTCTAATTAGTCATGGCCGGTGGACGGCTGAGTGGCGCGAAATTGTCCGCCGGGAGGAGCAGGCATCGCATGGTGGCGACGGAACAGGCGTTGGTGACCGACAAACAATTGGATTTGCTCTCTATTAACACGATCCGAACTTTGGCGATTGACGCGGTCCAGCAAGCCAATAGTGGTCACCCGGGAGCGCCCATGGGCCTGGCGCCGGTGACCTACTGCTTGTGGCAGGAGTTTCTGAGATACGATCCGGAAGATCCGACGTGGTTGAACCGCGACCGCTTTGTACTCTCGAACGGCCACGCGTCGATGTTGCTCTATGCCATGCTGCATCTTGCTGGTGTGCGCGAGGTGAACAAGGACGGCGAGGTGCTGAAGGAGTTCGCGGTTCCGATGGAGGAGATCAAGCGCTTCCGCCAATTGGGAAGCAAGACTCCGGGGCATCCCGAATCGCACATCACGACAGGAGTAGAGGCCACGACCGGACCGCTCGGCCAGGGCGTGGGAAACAGCGTGGGGATGGCGATCGCCAGCAAGTGGCTAGCCGCGACTTTCAACCGGCCAGACTTTGAAGTTTTCGATTACAACGTTTACGCGATGTGTTCCGACGGCGACCTGATGGAGGGCATCGGCGGCGAGGCCGCTTCCCTTGCTGGGCATCTGAAGCTTTCGAATCTGTGCTGGATCTACGATCACAACCACATCACGCTGGATGGACCTGCGAGCTGGTCGTTTAGCGAAGACGTGGCCACGCGCTTTATGGGCTATGAATGGAATGTGACACGCGTCGCCGATGCGAACGATCTCGACATGCTGGCTCGGGCTTTTGACACGTTCCAGAAGACAACGGACCGTCCGACGTTGATCATCGTCGACAGCCATATCGGTTACGGATCGCCGCACAAACAGGACAGCAACGCGGCCCACGGAGAACCTCTGGGCGAAGAAGAAGTGCGGCTGACGAAAAAATTCTACGGTTGGCCGGAAGATGCGAAATTTCTGGTGCCGGAAGGAGTTCGCGAACACTTCCAGGATGGCGTTGGAAAACGCGGGCACGAAGCGCGAACGCAATGGACGAAAGTGTTTTCGGCGTATTCGCAGAAGTATCCGGAGCCGGCTGACCAGTTGCATCGCATGCAGCGACGCGAACTTCCCGATGGCTGGGATAAGAACCTACCCACGTTTCCCGCGGATGCAAAGGGAATTGCGACGCGCGAGAGTTCGGGAAAGGTGCTGAACATTCTGGCGCAAAACATCCCGTGGCTAAACGGCGGCTCAGCCGACCTGGCTACTTCGAACAAAACCAACTTGAAGTTTGAAGGCGCGGGTGATTTTGAAGCAGGCAGCTATGCCGGACGCAATCTGCATTTCGGCGTGCGCGAACACGTGATGGGCGCCAGCGTGAACGGTCTTGTTTTTTCCGATATTCGCGCGTTTGGTGCGACCTTCTTTAATTTCAGCGATTACATGCGCGCCAGCATCCGACTGGCGGCGCTGTCGGAAATTCCTTCCATTTTCATTTTTACTCACGATTCGATCGGCGTTGGCGAAGACGGGCCCACGCATCAGCCGATCGAGCAGCTGGCTTCGTTGCGTGCGATGCCGAATCTGGTCGTGCTTCGTCCGGGGGACGCGAATGAAGTAGTCGAGGCATGGAAGATCATCGCGCACTTGCAACATGAACCGGCGGTGCTGGTGCTGACGCGGCAGAACCTTCCTACTTTTGACCGCACGAAATATGCCGCGGCTTCCGGAGCTGCGAAAGGAGCTTACGTCCTTGCGGACGCTCCTGGCGGGAAACCTGAAGTGATTCTGATCGGCACAGGCAGCGAGGTTGCGCTCTGCGTCGAGGCTTACGAAAAGCTGAAGACCGAGGGCGTACAGGCGCGAGTAGTGAGCATGCCTTCGTGGGAAATTTTCGAGCAACAAGATGCAGGCTACAAAGAGAGCGTGCTTCCCTCATCAGTGAGGGCTCGCGTTTCGGTGGAGATGGCTTCCACGTTTGGCTGGGAACGCTACGTTGGAATCAAGGGACGGAAAGTTGGCATGCACCGCTTCGGGGCTTCCGCTCCGTTGAAAGACTTGTTGAAATATTTCGGCTTTACCGCGGATGCAGTTGTTGCGGAGGCGCGCAAGGCGATGGCGGAAAAGTAGGCATTTTTCTGCCGAGCAACGAAATGCGGGAAACGAATCACGTTAACAATTGATCGAGCACGACGTCCGCCGTCGATTTATCAGGAGAAATCATCATGCAGCCTACTGGAGTTCTGGAAACCTCGAAAGCTACGAATCCTCTAAAAGCATTGCTCGGCTATGGTCAGTCGATGTGGCTGGACTACATCCGGCGCGATCTGCTGACCAGCGGCCAGCTGAAAACCATGATCGAGAACGATGGCCTTCGTGGGATGACTTCGAATCCTTCGATCTTCGAGAAGGCGATCGCCGACAGTTCGCTCTACGACGATATATTGAAGTCGCTGGCTTCACGAAATGATCTCGACACAACGGCCCGTTATGAGCAGATTGCGATTCGCGACATTCAAGGGGCGGCGGGCATATTGTGTCCGGTATATGAGAGTTCGCAATTCAAAGACGGGTACGTGAGCCTGGAAGTTTCTCCGCTGCTCGCGATGAAGACGCAGGAGACGATCGATGAGGGGCGGCGGTTGTGGAAGACGGTGAATCGCGAAAACGTGATGATTAAAGTTCCGGGCACGGCCGAAGGCCTTCCGGCAATTCGCCAGTTGATTAGCGAGGGTATCAACGTCAACGTGACGCTGCTGTTCGCGCAGGAAGTGTACGAAAAGGTTGCTGAGGCGTACATCCTCGGATTGGAAGACCTAGCGGAGCGCGGCGGCAATCTGAAAAAGATGGCGGGCGTTGCCAGCTTCTTCATCAGCCGCATCGACACGTTGGTGGATTCGATGATCGACGACAAGCTGAAGACGGCGGATGCCGCTCAGCAGACGTTGCTCAAGAGCCTGAAAGGCAAGGTTGCGATTGCCAACGGAAAGCTGACTTATCAGCGGTATCAGAAAATCTTCAGCGGACCGCGGTGGGAGGCTTTGTCATCCAAGGGAGCGCAGACTCAGCGCGTGCTCTGGGCGAGCACCAGCACCAAGAATCCTGCGTATCGCGACGTGATGTACGTCGAAGAATTGATCGGGCCGGACACCGTAAATACCATGCCGCCCGCGACCATCGACGCGTTTCGCGATCATGGGAGGCTGAGGAACAGCCTGACCGAGGATGTGGCGGGCGCGCAGAAGGTGATGGACGATCTGGCGAAAGCCGGCATCTCAATCAGCGAAGTAACCACAAAGCTGACAAACGATGGCGTGAAGTTGTTTGCGGATGCGTTCCACAAGTTGCTCGCTGTGGTGGAGAAGAGCACTCAGACCAAAGGAAAGACTGCTTGAGCCATTTGAAGTCTTCGCTACCGGAAGCCCTCGCCGCAGCGGTGAAACGACGATTGCGGATTCCGAGAGCAGCGCCCACGGCTGGCGCCTCGGGATCCACGATGTGAGTCGGGTTTAGAGACTTTAGCCTCGCAATCGGATCTCGGATATCTGCTGGTCGCAATTCGGACATAATGCGTTAAGGAGCAAGCGATGCAATTGGGAATGGTGGGTCTGGGCCGCATGGGCGCGAACATGACGCGCCGGCTGATGCGCGGCGGACATCAACTCGTGGTATCGGATTTAAGTGCGGACTCAGTGAAGCAACTTGCTGGCGAGGGAGCCGGCGGGTCGTCGTCATTGGAAGATCTTGTATCCAAGTTGAAACCGCCCCGAGCAGTCTGGGTGATGGTGCCGTCGGGCGGTCCCACGGAGCAGACGGTGCAGAAGCTGGCGCAGCATATGCAAAGCGGCGATGCCATCATCGACGGCGGCAATTCGTATTTCAAGGACGACGTGCGGCGAGCCGAGCAGTTCAAGAGCAAAGGCATTCACTACATGGATGTTGGAACCAGCGGCGGAGTCTGGGGCCTTGAGCGCGGATACTGCATGATGATTGGCGGGCCGAAAGAGGCAGTGCAGCGGCTGGATCCGATTTTCAAGACGCTGGCTCCCGGGGTGGGCGACATTCCTCGCACTCCCGGCCGCGAAAAACTTGGCGGCACAGCGGAGCAAGGCTACATTCACTGCGGTCCCTCGGGTTCCGGACACTTTGTGAAGATGGTGCATAACGGCATCGAATACGGCATTATGCAGGCGTATGCCGAGGGCTTCGATATTTTCAAAAATGCGACCAGCAAAGATTTACCGGAAGATATCCGCTACGATTTGAACCTGCCGGACATCGCCGAGGTTTGGCGGCGTGGCAGCGTCGTGAGTTCGTGGCTGCTTGATCTGACAGCGATGGCTCTGACGGAAAATCCTACGCTCTCCGAATACGAGGGCTATGTGCAGGATTCGGGCGAGGGACGCTGGACGATTCAGGCGGCGATCGAAGAAGCGGTTCCTGCGGAAGTGCTGACCGCGGCTTTGTATGTGCGCTTCCGCTCGCGGCAACAACATACTTTTGCGGAGAAGATGCTCTCCGCTATGCGACAGAAATTCGGCGGACACGTGGAAGCGGGTGAGGGCAAGGCAGGCGCGGCCCAGCCGACCAAGAAAAGCGCCTAACCTACAACAGTCACGATTCTTTCAACGAAACTGAGGAACTAAGATGGCGCAACTGGCGGAACAGCCCACAATAGCCACCCCGCGCGTCGGCAAACAAGGGGATCCTTGTGTCATGGTAATTTTCGGCGCGGCCGGCGATTTGACGGCTCGCCTGCTGATCCCTGCTTTGTACAACTTGGCGCGGGCAAACTTGCTCGCGAAAGAGTTCGCGGTGTTGGGCGTGGCCCGTGCGCAGATGACGGACGAAGACTTCCGCAAGCGTCTCAAGGACGACGTTAAAGAATATTGTGGCGATTGCATTCAGGACGAACTTTGGGAAAGTTTCTCGCGCCGCTTTTATTACTATGCCGGCAATTTCGACGACGATTCGCTTTATTCCAAAATCAAAGAACGCCTCGCCCAAATCGATCGCGATCACTCGACCCATCAAAACGTTTTCTACTACATGGCTACTGCGCCGAGTTTCTTCGGGCCCATTGTTGAAAAACTTGCCGCCACCGGACTGATGGAGCAAAGCAATGAGCACTGGCGGCGGGTGATTATCGAGAAGCCTTTCGGTCACGACCTGGAGTCAGCCAAGGCGCTCAATCAGCAACTGCTCAAGCTCGCCGACGAAAAGCAGATTTATCGCATCGACCATTACCTCGGCAAAGAGACCGTCCAGAACATCATGGCGTTTCGCTTCGCCAACGGAATCTTCGAGCCCATCTGGAACCGCCGCTACATCGATCACGTGCAGATTTCCGTGGCCGAAACCGTAGGCGTGGAAGGCCGCGGCAGTTATTTCGAGCACGCCGGCTCGTTGCGCGATATGGTTCCCAACCACATCATGCAGTTGATCAGTCTAACTGCGATGGAGCCGCCCATTTCTTTCGATGCGAATGCGGTGCGCGACGAGCAGGCCAAGATTCTGCATGCTATTCAGCCCATCAGCGACGAGGAAGTTCTCACGCGTTCGGTGCGCGGTCAATATGGAGCCGGCACGGAGGGCACCGAGCAAGTTCCGGCGTATCGCTCCGAAGCCGACGTGGCGCCCGACTCGCGCACCGAAACCTTCGTCGCCATGAAACTGCTCATCGACAACTGGCGTTGGGCCGATGTTCCTTTTTATCTGCGGACGGGCAAGCGCATGCCGGCGCGGAATACGCATATTGTGATCCAGTTCCGCCGGGCGCCGTTCGTATTGTTCCGCGACACTTCCGTCGAACACATGATGCCGAACCAGTTGGTGCTGCATATCCAGCCGGAAGAAGGCATCTCGCTACAATTCGCCGCGAAGGTTCCCGGCCCGGTCATGCGCCTGGGAACGGTAGACATGAACTTCGAATATCAGGAATACTTCGGCAAGCAGCCTAGCACTGGCTACGAACGGCTGCTGCACGATTGCATGATCGGCGATCAGACGTTGTTTCAGCGCGCCGACATGGTCGAGGCTGGTTGGAGTGTAGTCAATCCGGTACTCGATCTGTGGAAGGCGCTGCCGCCACGGAACTTTCCGAACTATGCATCGGGTACGTGGGGCCCGAAAGAGGCCGACGAACTCTTGGAGCGCGACGGCCGGCGCTGGAGGAATTTCGAGAAATGATTTTGGCCGGCGACATCGGAGGGACCAACGCCCGGCTGGCCTATTTTCAGCCCCAAAATGGAAGTCTCCGCTTAATTTCCGAGCGTATTTTTCCCAGCCGCGAGTATCGCGAATTTGGTGAGATTGTTTCCAAGTTTCTGTGCGAGTCGGGGGACCGCCCTGAGGTGGCTTGTTTTGGAATTGCAGGCCCGGTCCGGAATGGGCGGGTCGAAACATCCAATCTTCCCTGGATCATCGAACAATCCCGGCTGGCGAAAGAAATGCAGTTGCCCGCTACTTTGTTGATCAATGACCTCGAGGCCAACGCGTGGGGCATCGGCGCCCTGAGCCGGCAAGACTTGGTTGCTCTTAATCAAGCGCCTCCATCCACCGGCAATCAAGCGGTCATCGCTCCCGGCACCGGGTTGGGAGAAGCAGGATTGTATTGGGATGGCAGTCATCATCGAGTGTTCGCTTGCGAGGGCGGACACACGGATTTTGCGCCGCAAGGGGAGTTGCAGATCGAACTGTTGCAGACCCTGACTAGCCGCTACGGCCACGTCAGCTACGAGCGAATCCTTTCCGGTCCGGGTCTAGTGAATGTCTACGAATTTCTACGCGCGAAGAAGTGTGGCGATGAGCCTACCGGATTCGCCCAAGAGCTTAGCCAAGGAGATGCCGCGGCGGCGATTTCGCGTGCGGCTCTGAGCGGAGCGAACAAGCTTGCCGAGCAGGCGCTGGACCTATGGGTTTCAGTGTATGGCGCAGAAGCGGGCAATCTGGCGCTCAAGACCATGGCGACCGGCGGAATTTTTCTGGGCGGCGGAATCTCACCTAAGATTCTTTCCAAGCTCACGGGACCGATTTTCATGAGCGCTTTCCTCGACAAAGGCAGATTGCGTCCGCTGCTGGAAGCCATCCCGGTTCACGTCATCACCAACGATAAAGCCGGGCTTCTGGGCGCAGCGCGATGTGCTCTGGTAAACGGCTGTCGTGACGGAGGCTCCTGAGCGTGCCAGATTCCTCTCCACAGATCGACATTCGCCGCTTGACCACGCCTCAAGACCTTTTTCAGGCAGCGGCCGATGAGGTGGTGCATGCGGCTACTCTTGCGATCTCGCAACGCGGACGCTTCGCCATCGCGCTGTCTGGAGGATCGACTCCCAGAAGCATGTTCACACTAATCGCGGCCAACGCGAGTTCTGCGCTGCCCTGGGAGCAGGTATTTTTTTTCTGGGGTGACGAACGCCACGTTCCGCCACAAGATGCCGAGAGCAATTTCCGCATGGCTCAGGAAAGCCTGCTATCGAAGCTTCCGATTCCTCCGGCTAACGTCTTCCGCATTCCAGCCGAGAATCCGGATGCTTCCGCCGCCGCGGAAATGTATGAGCAGACACTGCGAAAATTTTTCGCTTTGCAGGCGGGCGAGTTCCCACGTTTTGACCTCATTCTGCTGGGCTTGGGGCCTGACGGACACACGGCCTCGTTATTTCCGGAAACCGCGGCGTTACAGGAAAAATCGCGGTTAGTCGTGGCGAATCGGGTGGAGAAACTGGGGGCCGACCGGATCACTTTTACGTTACCTGTTCTGAACGCTGCCCGCTGTGTGGCTTTTCTGGTGAGTGGAACCGATAAAGCGGCGGTTCTGCGCGAGGTACTGGAAGGCAGCGCTCCGGGAGAAAAGTATCCCAGCAAACTGGTGCGTCCAACAAACGGTAAGCTGATCTGGTTTGTTGATCGAGCGGCATCCAGTGAATTGTCTGCCGCAGCCTGAGCCGAGACCTGCTAACTGTTCTTAAGCTAAGACCGCCAGCCGCCAATTTCTTTCAGGCCTTTACCGCGCGAGTGTTCGAAGAGCCGAACCCGGTGGCGGGTGTGTTCAAACTCGTGGATGTCGGCCCAGACTTCGGCCTGCCAACCCTTGGCATGGGTGGCGGACTCACCACAACTGGCACAACGGGTGTGGAGAGTGACGGAAGCTGGCTCGCTTGGAACTGCGCCAGCTAATTCGATGAAGATGCACCGAACCTCCTGAATTTCCTCGTTCTCATCGAGCAGGTGCTCATAGCGAAGCAAGTAGCCGAAACCCAGTTTGCGGGCTTCCGCTTCGGCCTCGTCCCGACGATGAAACGGGCCATACTCCGCCCGCAATTGCTCAGTCGAATCACAAGCCATCCAGAAGGTCTCTTTGTATGCCATTCTTGCCCGTCCCCGGATCGCACAACCGACTCTAGACAAGGAAATCCCTCTCTGAGCCCGGTTCCTTCGTGCAATTTTCAGGCCGACAATACAGTCTCATAAATCGCTTTGCTTTAATAGCTTAGGTAGAATCCCTCAACGCCTGAGTGCATTGGTATACAAATGTTTTGCAGAAGTTGTTCTCCAAAGGCGGCAGGCCCAGCGAGTCGAGCGCAAGATCTTGCGCGCTAACGCACCCTGCAAATTCCAGCCGCCGTTGGCTGGGAATTTTCCTATGCACCAACTCGACACAAGTGTTTCAACTAAATTTCTAGCGACCTGCGGCATGTCCTAAGGGAAGACCAGGCCCAGTCACATCTTCCAGCCAGCGCTTCCCGCCATGGCCGGCTACGTACATCGCCAGCTCAAGGCGGCTCCAAACCCCGAGTTTGTCGAAGGTGCTGCGCAGATGATTCTTGATCACCTGCTCGGTCGTGCCCATGAGCTTGCTAATCTCGCGATTGGTCAAACCCTCCCACACCAGGGTAGCCACCTGAAGTTCTTTCGGGGTTAATTGCTCACGTGGCGTCATGATGCCTTCCCTTCTTCCCGTTCGAATGCGGCAATCGCCAGCTTCACCCGCTTGCGGCCATCGCGAATACCGGCCCGCAGGAAAAGGGTGCGTAAGTGTTGCTTGACGGTTCGCGGGCTGATGTTTAACTGCCCCGCGATTTCCTTGTTGTTGCAGCCTTGAACCAGCAGATCCAAAACCTGCTGATCCCGTGGTGTAACCTTCATGCCATCGATGTCCATTGTGCGTTTCTCCTCGGTCCTTACGTCCTGCATTTGGGGTCTGCTGTGGTTCTTTATCGGAATGTTCGCAACCGTTGTCGCATATGGTTAAGCACATTCTTCGCCAAAGATTCGCCAATCTCCGCTATACAGCTAAGCCCTTTGTGCGCCTGCACTTAGGGACGACAACCAAGGCTTTCAGAGAAACTTCAGAAGCTTCGTGCTAGGCTGATCTCTCCCAGATTGGGATTTGGAACAAGAACCGATGGCGGTGCCACAACCGAAAAAAGCTCTTCACCGCGCTCACCGGAGCTGGGATGCGATTTGCGGAGGGCAATATCCGACAGAACCGTCGATTGAGATAACCCTCCTGCCTGCAGAACCTTACGGAGACTTAGAACACCGTCAACTGGCTAACCAACCGACGTATGAGAACCGTCAGTATTCGCTCACACCGTGAGGTCTGCCGTCAGTCCTAAGATGGGAATTAACCGCCGAAGGCCAGCTCCATCTTGGTACTCTCTCAAAAATCTGCTGCGCGTTTTGCACAGGCGCCCAAGCGAGTGCCATGATCTGCCGAAGCAGAGAGCATATGAACATCGCGGGAGGATGTGCGCGCGCCCTTGTCCCGGCCAACCCATGCTTCTGGCGGTTTGACGGTGGTCATGCTACGCGGGCAGATCGTTTTGTTACGGATCGTTCTATTTTTGTTTCTCGCTGCTTCTTTCGCGATTGCTCAGGGTGGTCCACCTTACTACACCAACGATCCGGGCACTCCCGGCAACCTCAATTGGGAAATCAACTTTGGATACATGCCGTTCCTGTGTAGCGATCAGTCTGTCTCTTACGCACCCGATGTCGACATCAACTTCGGCATGGGAGATCGCATTCAGCTGACGTACGAGAACGCATGGCTGCGTGTGAAGGACTCCTCTTCCCCGGCCAAATTTGGCTTGGGGCAATCGAATCCCGGCGTCAAATGGCGTTTCCATGAAGGCGGCGAGTCGGGCCTTTCCATCTCGATGTTCCCGCAATTCTTCCTGAACAATCCCAACGATGCGGTTCGCCGGGGAATTACTCCCGCCAGCGACGTCTTTCTCTTTCCTCTCGAATTTTCAAAGAAGCTTGGCCCGGTCGACGTGAACTACGAGATCGGCTATCAAGGCGTTCACAAAGGACCAGACGGCTGGCTCACCGGGCTCGTGATCGGACACGATTTCACTCCCAAACTTGAAGGCGACGTGGAGTTCTACAACCAAGGCACCTTCCATCCTTCCGAAAACCAGCCCACAATCGACTTCGGCGGCCGCTATAAAATTCACAGCCCGGTGATTTTTCTCTTCATGGCAGGACGCAGCCTCGAACCTGCCCGCAGCAATCAGTCTTCCTTTGTCGGTTATTTCGGGATTCAACTCCTGCTTCCGCCGAAGTCTTATAAATCGGATTAGCCTGAAAACCCGCCGCTCGACTAGCGCGTATCCTGAGAGACCGAGACCTCTTGAAAGCGGCTTTACCACACTTAGCAGTTACTAGAGTAACCTCCGTCAACCGCCATTAAGTCAGAACTTGGAGCAACGCGAATGAATCACGTTTCACTAACCCATTGAATTCTGCATGGTTGGGTTCTCGTCATCCGGCAACCGATGCACGCCCTTGTGTTTCGCGAACCTTGCTCAGCAGTACGCCAACCTTCGAATAACACTCTTTGGGGAGGGAATTGCACTAAAATAAGTTTTGGTTCTCCGGGGAGCCCCACCCACGCTGGACTGTCCGTTATCACAGCGAAGAACATCGTGACCGACCAGGAAAAAACACCGGGCCTCGACGAGCAGACCTTTGGAAAGCTCGTCGAAGCCGCTTATGTGCTCCAGGAGCACAACCGCGAAATGCGGAAGATGGAAGAAAGCCTGGAGTTGCACAGCGAACAACTCCGAGAGCAGGAGTCGGCCGCGCAAGCGCAGTTCCCCAGAAAAAGTCCGGATGCGCAAGACAATGTTCCGGCTGGAGATTACACGCTCACGCTAGCGGAGATTGTCGAAGCGCAGCATCAGATTCAGAGGCGGCATCTTGCGCTCGATCCGGCGATGGCAGTTGTAGCGGAAAGAGTCGCGCGCATTACGAACGCGAGCGGCGCGGGGATCGGCCTGCTGGATGAAAAACTAGTTTGTTACCGCGCGGGCGCGGGCGCTCCAGCTCTGCCTTCAGGAACCGAAGTTCCGCTGGCCGCGGCGGTCTGCACTGCCACCGTGCGGACCGGGCAGGTCATTCGCAGCGAAGATGTAAGTCTGGAATTTCTGTTCGACGCCGAGGGCTGCCTGAAGCGGGGAATTCAATCGCTGATCTCGGTACCCATCTATCATGACGGTAATATCGTTGGCGCTCTGGAACTTTATTTCGATAGAATGCGCGGCTTCGCAGAACAGGACGTTCACACTTGCCAGTTGATGGCCGGCCTCGTGACGGAGGCGATTGGGCGAGAAGCTGAGTCATCGTTGAAGAAATCCGTGGCGTCGGAACGATCGACGATGCTTGAGGCCATCGAGAAGCTGAAACCGAATCTCGCGGCTTTAGCTGCTCAAGCTTCCAGCAGCGCGGGCGAACACCCAGGCACGAGTGCGGACGCACTGTCATGCTGGAGGTGCGGCAGCGAAGTGCTGCCGGTGGAACAATATTGCGGTACTTGCGGTGCTTCGCGAACGAAAGATGGCGAAACAGAAGATGGCGAACCGTCGGAAATGCAGAACAAGCTGGCAGCGGCGTGGCACAAGCAACAGGCAGAGCAAGATTCTTCGACTATACCAAGCAGCATCAGCCCCGTTGCGCAAGAAACTCGACGCCTTGCCTCGACGCAGTGGGATGCGATTGACTTCCAGCCAGAGGACTACCCTGCTAAGGAACAAACCACTCCTCTTCCCGAATGGCATGAGACCGACGCAAAGCTGGCGCAGTTTCTGACTCCGGAACCTGACACGGACTCGATTGCATCTCCGTCTTCATCGTTCATTACACAGCTGGGGATGCACGATGCCGAAGACCATGAGACTTCACTCGTAAAACTGCAGCAGGAAGATGGCACATTGCTGACAGCCGCCGCGCCGGAGCTGACCCCAGCAGCAGGGGCGACTAGTACGCCGAATGAACTCATCCGCTTCTGGCATACCCGCAGAGGTAATTTCTATCTCGGCATCGCTGTATTGACGCTGGTTGTGATCGGCTGGGGAATATTGTCGGGCGATCACCAAGTCGCAGCGACCACTCACACAACAGCAGCTCCCAGCACTTCGACTCGGCGCAAACAGCCGGCTCCGGATGCCGATCTTTCCATGTTCGACAAGTTTCTGATCAGTCTCGGTTTGGCGGAAGCGCCAGAAGCTCCACAGGACAGGGGCAATCCCGATGTTCAGGTCTGGGTTGACTTGCACACCGCTCTCTACTATTGCCCTGGTTCCGACCTTTACGGTAAGACGCAGAAAGGCAGGTTCGCCAGCCAGCATGATGCGCAACTGGATCAGTTTGAACCTGCATTGCGTAAAGCATGTGACTGACCGGTCTTTTAATGATCTCCAACTTGGGTACGTTTCGATTTGACAACCTTTTGCGGCGGTAGTGGAATCATAAACGTCGCGATATATCAGGAGAGCAGCAGTGGCCCAGCCCAAAAAGGCGTCCGACGAGAGTACGTTGCCCCAGCGTGAGTTGAATCCACTGCTGAATCCGCTGCTGGCGGCAAACATGGGACGATGGGCAGAGGTTTATTTCACTAGCGCACCCGAGAGACGCGAACAGGCCGTTGCCGATCTGCTGCGAGAACTCGAGAGTAATTCCGCCGCCGAAATTTCTTCACCTCAGCATGCCTCCGGTCAACGGAGTTTTTTCGAAGAGGTTGGTCGCGTCGATCACAACGACAATCACGACAACGTTGGAGCGCTGGTGGATGACGGCAACACATTAGCGACGGACGCATCTCCGGAATCCTTGCCGGTGCTACATTGCAGCGCATGCGAAGCGGTGAATTGGCTGGGGCAAAGATTTTGTGGAATGTGCGGCGCGACGCTGCCCTTCACTGCAGAAGCTCGATCACCTAAGCCAGAAGAAGTGCTGCCCGTCGCGACAACGAGTTGGACGGAACATGGGCTTTCCCCTCGCGAGGAGTCGGTCGAACGCGCGAGCGAGCCGGAACTTGCGCCAACAATCTCTGAAGTTAGTCCGACCTTCTACGATGTGAGCGATGGAGGCGACGAAGCGCCCGAGCCTGCATGGCATCCGCCGGGAGATCTTCCTGCATTCGCACGAGCACCTGAGCCTGTGCCCTACCGTTATCGCGCCTATATCGGTATAGTTTTGTCGATTCTTCTCGTTGGACTGGTCTATTTGGCGTGGCGCCATGGGATCTCTGGCACTGGATCAACTCCGCAATCTGCGCCGTTACCCGCGATGCCGGCCGAGCGGACCACAAGTCCAGCCCCAGCAGAATCTGAAGCCAAGCAGAATGCGGCGCCAACTCCAACACCCGCTCCACCCGCTGCGCAAAACCCGGTGCCGCACACGAACCCTCCAAAGGCTCACGCCGCCGCGGCACGGAAGGCAATACCCGCTCCTCCGTCGCCCGCAAGTTCTTCGATTACGTCAGCCGCGCAGAGCGGCAACCCTGAGTTGCTTGTGGCCCAGAAGTTCCTCAAGGGCGGCGCGGGGACGACTCGTGATAGTAAAGAAGCCGCAACGTGGTTGTGGAAAGCGGTAAGCAAGCAGAACCTTGCAGCCGCGATATTACTCTCCGACTTATATCTTCGAGGCGACGGTGTACCGAAGAGTTGCGATCAGGCGCGCTTGCTCCTGATTGCGGCAGCTCGAAAAGGCGAAGCCGCCGCCGCAGAGCGTCTGCGCAATTTGCAAAGCTTCGGTTGTCAATGAAATCGGGACGCGGGATAGAACTTTGCGACTGCGATTCTTGCCGACCGCTCGATGTATTGCACCGGGCTTGCGGAGTGACACTTTCCCGGCAATTACGCTTGCAGTTCTGGCTCCTGCCGACGTGACTCATACCAGAGGGCAAGCTCCACCCGGTTCCAGAGACCGAGTTTGTCATAAATCACGCGAAGATAATTCTTGACCACATGTTCCGTCGTGCCGATGGCATCGGCCACGTCGCGATTCTTCAAACCCTGGGCGACAAGCTCGATGACTCGGTTTTCCCGTTCACTGGGGACGCGGTTTCCATAACGGTCGTTTGCAAACATGATTGCCTCCGATATAACAGGGTTGCGAGTTTCACTCGCTTGATGCCACCGGTGATTCCGAAACGGAGGAACAACCGGTTGAAATGAGCCTTTACGGTCCTGCGCGCCATCTTAAGCTGGCTGGCGATCTCAGCGTTGTCACAGCCTTGCAAAAGCAGTTCTACAATCTGTTGTTCGCGCGGTCCTAGCCGAACGGACTGCTCCATTATGACTACCCCCGGTTAGATTCCGCCCCAGAACCACGACGTTCCGCAATTCGGTAGCATCCACAATGCCATTTTGAGACAAGATTAGCTGTGACCAAAGAACAGCCATTTCCACAGGCACTTGCAGACATCGTGCCACTCTTCCAGAATCCGTAAGTGGTTCAGGAAAATTTCTCAAAAAACCCGCACCCGGATTCAGAAATACGATTTCATTCATCGAGAATCGCGCTAGTATGGGCGAAAATGGCGTCTAGGACATGTCGCCACGGGACAAAACACTGGGGTCCGACACCAGCAGGAACGTGATTCATCGGCGCTTTTCGGCAAGATTCAACTCTTCCTGGAAGATAAATCATGGCAAAAGATTCTTGAGATCGAATCGGCAAAAGGTCGGTGGCTATCGACTCAGGTAAACGCCCTAGGTGGAAACTGCCATGCCAGTCAGAAACCCCTGAAGAATTTACATGTCTGACCCGATGAAAGAGGGGCAGTCAGAGCCGCAGTGGAATGCTACGGAGATGGTTTCCTATAAACCCCAAGCGACCCGAAGTCATGGGGGCATCCGAGGTTTCCACAGCTCGCGGCTGCTAGGCCTAACAATTTAACAGACTGTTAACATTCCCATGCTTGTGGCGTAACACTCGTAAGGCGATACTGGATCGAGCCAATGCATCTCCCCGCTCCGAGTTCATTGGCTCCAGACGCCAAAGGAGATTGTCATGTCCCGAGCAGTCAGCAGTGCTTTCGCTGTGTCACTGTGGATTTTACTTTCCGTTTCGTTTGCTCACGCGAATTCTGTTGACCTTCTGGCTTTCGGAGGACTGAAGGACGGCCAGGCCGTAGCCAATTATTATCAGTCGGCTTTTGGAGTTACTTTCTCGTCCGGCTTTATTGCTTACATGCCCGCGAGTGTCGGCGGATCGGTGAACTATGCGCCCCTCACAATTAATGGGATCGCCAACGTGAATCCCGCCGTGTTTATCACAAGCGCCACCGGCTCAATCAATATTGCAAACGGATTCACGACTGGTCTCAACTTCTTTTACACTTCTCCTTTTCAAGAAACCGTCACCGTTTGGAGTGGTGCTAACGGCACCGGCACCGTTCTCGCCACCATCGCGCTCTCCGGCAATGACGGGAACTGCGCTGGAGGGAGCGGGTGCAACTGGAGCGATATCGGCATTAGCTTTAAGGGCACCGCAGCGTCAGTGACTTTTTCCGGAACGCCTGGGCTCGGAATTTCTGACCTGACTCTTGGACAGGGCACCACGGCTCTCCCCGAGCCATCGTCCATCTATTTGTTGGGAACAGGATTATTTGGCCTGTGTGCCAGCCAGCTCCGTCGCTTCATTGGCGCTTAATCGCCGGTTGCCAATTGTGCGGTTACGAGGCGCAATCGCCTCCAATCACGGTGAGACCGCGATGGAACGCTAGTCGCTGGTTCGCGACGACGGAGCATCGGTTGCCGGAGCCAAAGACTCCTGAGCCGCAACTGCGTATTGGCCGGAAGAAACAGGCTCTTTCATAGCATATTTAAGCAGGCACCAGACGGCCCGCACTCCATCCTTCCATCCGATCTTCTTTCCTTCTTCGTACGTTCGACCGCTATAACTGATGCCAACCTCATAAATCCTTAGCCGACGTTTTGCGAGTTTTACCGTAATCTCAGGCTCAAATCCGAATCGGTCTTCTTCGATTGGGATCGACTGAATGATCTCGCGCCGAAAAACTTTGTAACAAGTCTCCATGTCAGACAAGTTGATGTTGGTCAGGCAATTGGAAAACAACGTAAGAGCGCGGTTCCCCACGGAGTGCCAGAAATAAAGCACGCGATGCGGCGCGCCGCCCATGAATCGCGATCCATACACGGCATCGGCCTTGCCTTCCAGCAATGGAGCTAGCAAATATTCGTATTCGGAAGGATCGTATTCGAGATCCGCATCCTGAATCACAACGAAATCACCGCGCGCTTCCTGAATTCCCCGTCGAAGTGCGGCCCCCTTACCCATGTTGCGGGGTTGCTGAAGGAAACGGATTTGGGATTTTTCGGCGGCGAGTTCGGCGAGAATTTTATCCGAGCCATCATTGGACCCGTCGTCCACACACAGAAGCTCTATATCGAGAGGTACCGCGAGTACCTTCTCAATGACTTGGCGTAGCGTCCTACGCTCGTTGTACACCGGCATGACGACAGAGAGCTTCATCAGGACAAGCGAAAACCATCTTTCGGGTAGACCGCCATTCTAAGTGGCGGGGCAACCCGGCGCAACCGGAGAGGCGCTCCACCCCGAACTAAACGACTCCACCGGCCTATCCGTTTTGATTTCCACAGAATTGAATCCCTCACCACGAAATTTACCTCGGCTTAATCTTTGCGTCATCTTGGCGCAACAAGTTTTAAGGACACTTGCTGCGCCCGATTCGTAGGAAGAAACATGGAGTCTACCGGTCGAAGAAATGGCCAAGCCAATTCGACACGCCTCTGATACTGAACACACCGCGAAGTCTTGGGAGCTGACGCAGTTGGCTCCAATGTCGATTGAAAATGCCACGAGCAGATCTGCCCAGCACATCTCTGACTCCCGGACAATCGATGGACAAGACATTCCGAGAATGCCATCTGATGCAGTCCTCACTGCGTTTCGCGACCATAACATGACAAAGGATGGTGCGGCGACGCCGCGCGACGTAATGGTCGCGCTGACCTATGGGTTGGAACTGGTGCGCCATGGCGCAATGTTAGTTGCATTCGAAGGACGTCCGCAGCTGGCAAATCGCGCTGCACTGGCGATTCTGGGAAAAAAAGACGGACTTTCCATGGCAAGAACGGGCCTGGTCGCCGAGCGGACCGCCGACACGAAACTGCTGCAGAAGCTGCTGCAGGAGGCTATCAGGAATCCGGAGTTGGGTGAACCCAAAGACTCACCGATCTCTCTGCCTCGCAAATCCACTCACCATGCACTCATCGTGCGGGTTGTGCCGGGGCCAGGTTTAGAGTCGTGGCCAGGTACCGAACAACGCACCGCGCTGATGAAGATGTATGACCAGGATATGGGCCTGGCAGTCGATGCGGGAGTGCTGGTTCGACTCTACGGGTTAACACGAGGCGAAGCGGCGCTTGTAGAACACCTCGTGCAGGGCAAGTCGATTGAAGACGCAGCGGCAGAACTTTTCATCAGCCCCCACACGGCAAGAACTCACCTCAAACGCGTGTTCATGAAGACCGACACCCACCGGCAGACCGAACTTGTGGTGCGAATACTCTCGGCTGTTCTATAAAGCACTTCGCTTCTTGGCGCGAACGCCCATTTAGATTCGTCCCACAGAAAATTTTCCAAGTGCCGGACCTCCTCGCCAAAGTTTTTCCTAACGTGGAAAATCACATCCACCGAAATACCTCATTTGGGGGATTACACGCCCCTCGCAATGCAAGATGATGCTTTAGAAAATGAGCACAAGTATGCAGACTTGGGTTCTTCAGAAAGACGAATTTCAGGGAAACGTCAGATTGAGTTCGCAGCGACGCCACAATTTTTATCAATACTCCCTTTGGCGCGCACGCACTGGCGAACACCTTTTCGACGGCGTGGCCGGCGACCTCGCCGAAGCCATGGAGACGATGCATGCCCACATCGATTACATGACCGCCGGAAAGGGACTAGCCTCAGGGAAGTAGTTACCGTCCTATGAAACCAATTCGACTCGCGCGAGCGGCTCCAGACAGTAAGGCGGCTGCAACCAACCCCGAGAGATTCGACGTGATTGATCTCGGCCCATTCGACAACAACCAGAACGATGTGCTGGCGCTCAACGATGTCGCTCAGTGTGCCGGTGTAACTTTGAATCGAGAAACCGGCCGCATTGAAGCGTTCCTGCAGGAAAAGGACTCTCGCCAAATGTTGGGAACCTTGGGAGGGTCGTTCAGCATCGCTCGCGACCTTAACAACAACGGCGAAGTCGTAGGAGGATCGTTGACCGAAGGCGACGAAAATTTCCACGGCTTCATCTATCGCGATCATCGCCTGCACGACCTGAATGAGTTCCTTGATCCAGGAACCGGCTGGGAGCTGATCCAGGCTCTGGGAATTAACAATCACGGAGAGATCATCGGAATCGGGTCATGTACCGGTCAGGATCGTATCGTCCTGCTCCGGCCACGAACGTAGGCATCATGGCAAAGGCTCTGGTTGCGCCTTGTGACGAGGGAACCAAATGTCAGCGAAGCGGCACCCGTCGAACCTGGGAAGCTGTGCATTAAAGTTTTCAGACCGGGATGCAATTTGTGTATTGGCGGCTCTCCTGCTCTTAGGCGGGATGGTTTATGCGACCCCGATTTCGAGCGTCGGACGCACCAAATTGCAAGACTCGGAGCAAGTAGCCAGCCTTCGAACTAATCAATCTGGAGCGCCATTGGGTTCTTCTTCGAGCGCCGTTCCGACTGGTCTTAACCCGGACACTTCGGTATATTCGCCCAGGGACGGCAGTTTCTTCGCTAACAATCGATACACTACCGTCAACGTTCCCGAGCCTCAGTCCCTCGTGCTTGTTGGAACCGGTCTGTTATCTATCGCAGGATTGATCCGTCGGCGGTTATTGCGTTGAGTTGTCGCAGTGGATACGGAACCAGGTCAATGGCGATGAACGGTATTCGAAATGTAATCCAACACGTGGCCTTCCAGCTCGCGATATTGCTGCTGTCGATCATGGTCGCAATAATACCAGTACACGCAGAGCACTCATCCTCTCCGCGCAAGATCCAGCAAGATGCCGCTGGCAAGGAGTGCAGCCGTGCGGGCATGCCATGTTCCACCGCCTTGACTCCGGACTCATCCAAGTCGAAATCCGCGAGCACACAGCAGAAGCTCGACCAACTCGAACGTCAGAGCGTCAATTCCATCAAAAGTACACACGCGCGCGTAAACGCAAAAACTGCGCCTCAACGTCCGGTGGTCGCCCGCGGGGCAGAGCGGCAATCGTCGATTAATTTCTCATATCACGCCCCGTCGGCAGGCGGAACCCGCACTGGACCACGGTAGTTGTGGTCTTCATTCCGTACGATTCCGCGTCAGAGCCACTTGACAATCCTCCCGTCATTAGCCTCTAAGATGTGAATCTCTTGCAAAACGGACGTATAATTCTCGGTAAGCCAGTCTGTGGACTTTAGCTTCCTAAAAAGGTGCTTTCCATGATGTCACGCAAATTTCTTTCTGGTTTATTGCTCGCTTTCCTGACGCTGTCAATGCGCTCGCCGCTGCTCTTCGGGCAAACACAGGGCGCGACTAAGCCGAAGCCTCGAGTGGTAGTGATTGGGGTAAATGGGATGGAGTTGGACGTGATTCGTCCCTTGCTGCTGCAAGGCAAGATGCCGAACCTTTCCAGCGTGATCAAAAAGGGCGCCTATGGCAAGCTGCGCACGGTTTCCGCTCCGAACTGCCCGCGCGTCTACAGCACGCTATTTACTAGCACGAAACCTGAGGAGCACGGCGTCAGCGGTTTCATCGTCGGCGGCATCACGGCAAACACCAACATGCTAAAAGAGGAACCGATCTGGTCGGTGCTGTCGAAGCACGGTGTAACCGTTGGAATGGCCAATGTTCCCGCCACTTTTCCTGTTATGCCGGTGAATGGCTACATGATCAGCGGCATGCTCACTCGCGGCAAGAATTGTGAGGATGGTGTCCTATGCGCACCAAAGCTCTCTGAAGTGGAGGGTGGCGAAGCGGTTTATCCTCCCACGCTGAAAGCTGAGTTGCTAAAGAACGTCGGCGATTTCTATATCGATTGTGAACGGATGCCGGCAGCTGCGGACTTGAAGGGGCATGAGACCGAGGTCATCGATGCCTGGCTGCACAAAGTTCAGCTCATCCGTGATGAACAGACTCATCTCTTCAATTACTTACTGGAAAACCATCCCACGGAGTTCACCTTCCTGGCGCAGTCTTGCGAAGACCGGACTGGGCATTGGCTTTATCCCATCGCCCCTTACAATGCTGGCTACAATCCCAAAATCAACGGAGTGCGCACGGAGGCATTCCCGGACCAGTACGTTGCCTTCGATAAAGTGTTGGGCGCAATCCTGAAGCATACCGACGAGAATACGTACGTCATCATCGTTTCCGACCACGGCATCAAGCCGCTGCGCGAATTCGAAGAGACCGAACCGCACGCCCACATGGACCACGAGAAAACCACGCCGGTCATCGCGAAGCATGACTTTGCCGATGGCGACGACGTCCCGGGTTCTTTTTTTGCGATGGGCCCCGGCATTAAGCATGATTTGCGCCTCATGGGATTTGAAGCTTCGGTCTATGACATTACGCCAACCATCCTGCACATCTATGGCATTGAGCAACCCAGCCAAATGCGCGGTCATGTCCTGACGGAAATCTTCGAAGCGTCGGACAACAAGGTGGCGCAGAAGTAAGGCTGGCGATCGCGGGGCAGATCGATGAGAGAGCGTCTTCGGCGTCTCTTTAGTTTTTGTTTTCATCATTTCGACTGCGGAATCATTTTGTGCGCGCGTAGGAACTGCGCACGGTCTTCCGCTTGCTTTCCTTCCACGTGCTTCCCCAAGCCAGAATAAGCCTTCGCCAACAATTCAAAGATCTCTGCGTTGTTGGGCTGAGACTTGATGAGCGCCTGAAGTTGTTTCACGGCCTCGGCAAAGTTACTCTCCGCGACTTGTGAGCTCGCGAGACCGACTTTCGCGTCGACGCTGTTCGGTTGCAGAAGTAACGCGGCTTCCATCTGATCCTCGGCAGCCTTGGCGTTGTTCAGCCCGAGGTATACCTGTCCCAGAAGCAATCGCGCCTGGAATTGCCCTGGCATTACTCTCAGGCTGGCCTCTAATGCATCCCGCGCGCCGGCAAGATCGTGCGTTTTCTCCAAGGCCTGACCTTCGAAGAACGCAGCACTCGCGTCGTCTGGGCGCACTTCGAGGGCGGTCTTTAAATGCCGCGCAGCCGCAGCATGGTCCCCTGATTTCAATTCCAACTCACCAAGCTGCCGCAGCGCGGTTGGCGATTTCGGATCAAGTTGCAGAACTTTCTCCAGCGACGCACGGGCATCAGCCTCGCGATCATCTTCGGATGCCATCATTGCCGAGTGCAGCAGGTTCTGCTCCTCGATCTTGTCCTTGGGATCGGGCAACATCGAAGGCTCAGGAACGTTCGTCGCGCTCCCCACGTCCGCCCTGCCGAGATAGCCCAGCGCCTTCAATTCGTCGATCGTTCCCTGCCCGACTACGCCTTTCGAAGGTTCGGATGGAGGCGTCTTCGCCCGCAGATCGGCCAGCATTGCGCGAAACTTCTGCACCTGCGAATTCCACGGCTCGTATCGATTATCCAGTTCGGCCGCATCCGTGCGCAGATTGTAGAATTCCGGCCGCGGCGCCTCGATGAACTTGACCCCGTCGGCGCGCACCGAGCGCAGCGGCGCCCATCCGAAACGCAAGGGATAATCCGTTTCTCCGAACGCAGCTCGTGAAGGCAGATCTGTGCCGGAAAAATACGGCGTCAGCGATTCGCCATCCAGTTGTTGAGGAATCGCCACACCTACGAGATCAAGTACCGTAGGCATAATGTCTGTGGTTCGCACCTGGGCGTCGATAGCCTTCTGCTGGCCGGATGCACGTCCTGGCAATTTCAAAATCAGCGGAACATGTGTCGTCGAATCGTATAAAAAGATTCCATGCGTGTTTTCGTGGTGCTCTCCCAGGCCTTCGCCGTGATCCCCAACAACCACGACGAGCGAGCGCTCATATCGTCCATGGGTCTTCAGATACGCGACGAAGTTTGCGAGCGCTGAATCAGCATAGGCGATTTCACCGTCATACAAATGATCTTTGTAAATTTGCGAATAGGGCGCGGGCGGCTCGTAGGGATCGTGGGGATCATACAGATGCACCCAAACAAAATGCGGCCCGGCCGGATGCGCGCCGATCCAAGCTTCCGCACGCTGGACTACATCCATGCCGCGTCGTTCAACCCGGCCCCAGCGCGACTTCGCGTGCGAGTGCTCGGGAAAGTTATCGTAAAAATCGAACCCTCGATTCAAACCCGGAGCCAGCGTTTTACTGTCGAGAATCACCGCGCCGATAAACGCCGCGGTGTGGTAACCCTGCCGATGCAGGAGCTCCGCTAAGGTCGGATGCACTGAGGACAAAGGCACAGCGAAGTCCGTGACCCCATGCGAACTAGGAAGCAACCCGGTAAGAATACTGGTGTGCGATGTGTTGGTGATCGGGCTGGGGGTGAAGGCCTGAGTGAAGCGGATTCCATCTTTCGCAAGACCGTCGAGTGCCGGCGTCTCGACATTCTCATAGCCGTAGCAGTGGACGTGATCAGCTCGCAGAGTATCGATGGTTATCAGGAAAACATCCGCCTGCCGCGCTTTCGTCTGTGCGAATCCATTCGTGCCCAGAATCGTAAAAAAAAGGATCGCAAGAAAGCAGCTGAGCAGCGGAAGATGAGAGAGCTTCACGGCCATTCAGACTAGCATAATCGCAGCGTTCATCGAGCGGTGCCGGTCGTCTGTCGCGGTATAATCCTCTTTGTCCATGGCCACTCTCCGTCGGTTTGTATTCCTGTTGATCGCCACGTCTGTTCTCGCCTGCGCCCAACGACCGGCCGAGGTAAAACCCGCGCCCAACGTCGTGCTTATCACTATCGATACACTGCGGCCTGACCACCTGGGATGTTATGGCGATAAGCAGATTCACACTCCGAACATCGATGCATTGGCTTCCGAAAGCGTGCGATTCGATCGAGCTTACACCCCGGTGCCTGTTACTTTACCGGCGCATACTGTAATCTTCACCGGTACTTATCCCATGCTAAGCGGAATGCATGACTTCAGCGGAAATAAGCTGAACCCCAGTCAACCGACTCTGGCATCCGTCCTCAAGCAGCACGGATACGCCACGGGGGCCGTTATCGGCTCGGCCGTGCTCGACTCGCGCTTTGGACTCAACAAGGGTTTCGATTTTTATTACGATCATTTCGATTTCAACCGTTTACAAGAGTCGAATCTCGAGGAGATGAAGCGTCAGGGCGGCGCTGTAGCCGATGCCGCTCTGGACTGGCTTAGCAAGAATCATCAGAAGAAATTCTTTCTGTGGATGCACCTCTACGACCCGCACTATCCCTATCGGCCGCCTCCTCCCTACAGCGAGCAATACAAAGATCGTCCCTATGACGGGGAAATTGCTTTCGCCGATGCCCAAGTCGGACGGCTCATCACTTTTCTTAAAGCTAAGGATCTTTATCGCAACACACTGATCGTGCTCGTCGGCGATCACGGAGAAAGTTTGGGCGAGCACGGTGAGAAGACTCACGGTTTCTTCATCTACAACGCCACTCTCCACGTGCCGGCGATTCTTCGTTTGCCGGGGATTCCACGAGCCCGGGTTGTGCCAGAAATCGTGAGCCTCGCGGACCTCATGCCGACGGCGCTTCACGTCTTGAAGATCGATGTACCTTCGCAAGTGCAAGGCGTCAATTTGTTGCCGCTGATGACTCCGAACAAATCGGAAGAATCCCGCAACCTCTACGCGGAAACCTTTCTGCCGCGCCTGCACTTCAACTGGAGCGAACTGAGAGCCGTCGAAACGGAAAAGTATCAATTTATCGATGCTCCGAAACCGGAGCTCTACGACTTATCTCAAGACCCGGGTGAAACGCACAATCTGTTCGCCGACAAAAAGGCGGTAGCGGAGGAATTGCGGGCTCGCTTGGCCAAATTGATAAGCCAATATAGCGCCGGGCAGGAACTGGCTGAAAAAACTGGCCTCGACCCCGCGCTGATGGAACGATTGAAGTCCCTAGGATACGCGGGCTTTTCTGGAGGGGGCAATCCCACGATCACCGACCGTTCCTTGCCTGATCCTAAGGATCGCCTTGAGATGTACGATTTGATTTCAGACGCGATCGACGAGAGTCAGCATGGTGAGTATCAAAGCTCTGCAGAAAAACTCTGCGCCGCGGCTAAGGCCGATCCGAACTCTGTTCCTGTGCATTACTTGTTAGGGCTCGACTACTACCGTCTGCACGAGTTCGATCACGCAGTAGAAGAGCTCCAACGAGTTCTGCAGTTGAGCCCCGACTATTCGCTTGCGGTTTTCAATTTGGGGCTTGCCTATACGCGCACCGGCGAACTGGACCAAGCGATACAAACGCTGAAACACGCTCTGGAACTCGACGGCACCAACTTCTCCGCAGCCTATAATCTGGGTGCGGCTTACACGAAGAAGCAGATGATTCCAGAGGCTGTAGCCGCGTTTCGGCAAACCATCAGCATCGCTCCGCAGTATGCTGCGGGCCATCGCGCCCTCGGCGAGTTGCTGCTTTATCAGGAACAAGTTGATGACGCGCTCGCGGAACTGCGAATGGCTGCCGAACTCGACCCTCAGGATTCTGGCACGCACGCGTCCTTAGCAAAAGCATTGTCGGCAAAAGGGTTGAGCGCCGAAGCCGATGAAGAGATGCGAAAGGCCCAGCAATCTCAGCCCCAGTAGTGGTTTGAAGGCAACCGTTGAGATCGACGACTAGAGCGAATTTGCGATGGCACCGCGGCATTGTGCTGATGGCATGTGTCATCGCGCCATTCGCCTACGCACTCTCGGCAACGCCTCCGCAGCCGCACAAAGCTGCGACGAATGTAATTCTCATTACCATCGACACTGTCCGCGCCGACCACCTGGGCTGCTACGGAGCGAAGGACATTCAGACGCCGACGCTCGATGCGCTCGCGCACGACGGCATTGTCTTTGAACATGCTATCTCACAAGTACCGCTGACCTGGCCTTCCCACGCCGTTATCCTCACCGGCTTGTATCCTTTTCAAAATGGTGTGCAAGATTTCACAGGACAGCCGCTTGAAGCACGATTCCGTTCAGTCGCGCAGGCTTTCGAACAGCACGGATACGCGACAGGGGCGGTCGTCAGCGCTTTCGTGCTCGACCGCAGCTGGGGACTGGCGCGCGGATTCAACTTCTATGACGATGCGTTTTCTCCGGAAGCATTCGCTAACCGCGACCTGGGCCTGGTGGAACGCCGGGCCGGCGAAAGCGTTACTCGGGCATTGGCTTGGCTGCAAAAGAACCCGCGCGGGCCGTTCTTCTTCTGGCTGCACCTGTACGACCCGCACAGTCCTTACGATCCGCCGGAGCCTTGGCACACGCAATATCAAAGTCATCCTTATGATGGAGAGATTGCCTACGCCGATCACGAACTCGGGCGGGTCATCACCTGGCTGAAGCGCAATCGGCTTTACGACCCGAGTTTGATCGTGTTCCTTAGCGATCACGGTGAATCGCTTGGCGAACATGGCGAGCACGAGCACGGATTTTTTGTGTACAACTCGACCGTGCACATTCCTCTGATCGTTAAACCGCCTGCTGGAAGCGGGTTTCGGCCGGGCCGCGTATCGCGGGCGGTGGAGACGATTGCGATCGCACCTACATTGCTCCGGCTGGCTGGGATTCACGATTCCATGGAGAAGGAGATCTATTCCCATAGTCTTCTCGGAGTCGACGCCGAAGACGAGGCTTATAGCGAGACCTTTTATCCCTTCAGTTCTTTTGGCTGGAGTCCGCTGCACGCTTTGCAGACGAGCCGTTACCAGTACATCGACGCACCGAAACCTGAACTCTACGACCTGACAGTCGACCCGGAGGAAACAAATAATCTAGCCGCGCAGCAACCTGCCACCGCAACGGTCCTGAAAGAGAAACTCACCGCCAGACTGCAAGATCATCCCTTCACGCCGGGCCACAGCGATAGCTCTGAGCTAAGCCCTGATGCGTTGGAGAAATTGCGCGCGCTCGGTTATGTCGCCTATCGTTCTCCTGTCTCGCCAGAAGCGTTGGCCGCGGGCTTGCCTGACCCAAAAGATAAACTGTGGGAGTTCACGTCGATTCTCCAGGCCGAAGATGCATTGCGCGCGAACGATGTCGCTAAAGGAAAATCTTTGCTACTCCAGGTGCGAGAGAAAGATCTAACGTTGTATGTGGTCCCTTTTATCCTAGGAGAAACTGCTCTCGGCGCGAAGGAGTGGGACGAGGCCTCAGTAGAGCTTAGAAAGTGTCTGGAGCTTAACCCGCACTTTGACCAGGCGATGTTGGGACTGGCGCGTGCGCTTATTTTTCAAGGCAAGGGCGACGAGGCGAAACAATGGGCGCGAAAAGCGATTGAGTTCAATCCGCAAAATTATCGCGCGTGGTACCAGCTCGGCTTCATTGACTCGCGAACCGACAAACAAGCTGCCATTGTCGACTACGAAAAGGCAGTCTCGATTCAGGGGAACTTTGCGCCCGTCCAGCGTGAACTGGGTCTGCTTTTTTTTCAGCAGCAGAATTATGCAGGGGCCGCAAAACATTTAGCCCAAGCCGCGAACCTCGGGATCAACGACGCCATTCTTTACAACGACCTGGGAATTTCCTACAGCCGCCTCGACCGCCAGCACCAAGCCATCGAGAGCTACCAGCAAGCTTTGCATTTGGACCCAAATCTGGCACAGGCCCACTTAAATCTCGGGTTTTCCTACGAACAACTTAAACAGAACAGCCTCGCCGAGCGCGAGTATCAAAAGGCTTGCGCTCTAGATGCAGATGTGTGTGAACTGATCAAGCGGCACCGGCCTTAGATTTTCACGCAGACAATCAGTGCGAATCTGCTATTGGCCTGGTCGGCATATCCAGCCGCCGCAGCAAAACTTTCGCCTGCGCGGTAAAAGAGTTGTTGGGGAAGGTGGCAATAAAATCCCGGAGTAGTGACGCGGCGTTCGGCTTGCGTCCTTCCTTCAGAAGGAGATTCACCAACTGCAGGCGTGCCTGCGCCATGAAGGGATCGAGTTGCATGGCCCGGCGCAGAGCACTTTCCGCCTCCGAAAATTTCCTCAGCTGCAGGTTCAACGATCCCAGAAGAAACTGACCTAGCGCCGAATCGGGCTGCCGGCGCATGCCCTCGTCGAGATATTGTTTGGCATCGGGTAACTGGCCGGAGAGCATGCACACATTGCTCAAGTTGAAATAAGCGGCGGCATCGCTTTGATTGAGCTCGACCACACGCTGGAATTCCTTACGAGCTGCTGAAAAATCCGATTTGCTCTGATAGTCGGAGCCGAGATTGTTGTGCGCAAAATAATAATCCGGCGCAATGGCCACGGCTTTTTCATAGTGGCGAATCGCATCATCCCGCTTACCGGCGGAATCGGCGTCCTGTCCCTTCTTGAATTCTTTGACCGCAGACTTAGGGAAGTTGGCGGAGTACTCGCGGACATCCGTCAGATCGCGATTCGCACCGGAGGACTTGGCGAGCGATGCGGAATCGCCTTTTGCCGTCGCTTTCGCGATCAGCGTGATATCAACAAAGGCCGTGGGCGCTAACGAAGTCGCGGGGATCTCGGCCGCTTTGCGCGTGGGTTCGTACAGTTGGTCATTCACGCTGAGTGCGTAGGGACCGGGCGATAAGCTGTGAAAACCGAACTGGCCTTGGCTATCGGTATACGTGCTATCCCTAGGCGCTCCCAGATACTCGAGCGTGACCATGATTCGCTGCGGAGGAACTTCGCCTCGCTCAGTGCGAACGTGACCGATGATTGAACCTAAGGTTTCCAGTTGAGCGAAAGCGGGACAACAAGCGGGCAACGCAAACCAGAGGCTGACGGCCAGCCAAACATACACGCGGGACTTCGCCGCAGATGACATACACCCTGCAAAATGAAGCGAAGGGCTCGCCGGGAGTTGCCGGCAAGCCCTTTCTTCGCATCGCTCGTACTGCCCTGTACCTTAGTTAGCTTAGAAGCTAAGTTTCAAGCCAAACTGCAGGTTCCTGGCATTAAGAGTTGCAGCGGCCTGGCCGAATGCCGGATCGTCCAAGCTGTTATGAGCACCGCCGCCGGTTGCCGCGAGGAGGAAGTTCGCCCGATTGAAAACATTGAAGGCCTGGGCTTCGAACTTCAAATTAACCTGCTCGGTTAGCTTGAAATTCTTCCCCAAGGTCATATCGGCGGACCATTGGCCCGGACCAACAAACTGGTTGCGTCCAAGAGTTCCAGCGCAGGCCAGGCAGGGCGCACTCAAAGCCGGCAAGTTGGCTTGGGCGGGCGCTCCACCACAGGATGAGGAGGCCGGAGCTGAACTTTGGAAGAAGCCGAAGCCAGCGCCGGGACACCAGCCGGAAGCCCACGTATTGCGACCTTGCTGGAAGTTGGCCACGTTGGTATTCGGCCGATCAACACCTGGAGATTGGTTGTCCAGGGTCCATTCGCCACCAATGTTCTCACAATTGCCGTTGTTAACGTCAGCAGCGGTGCAGGTTGCCCCGGGATTGTTAATTTCGACGAGATTAGCTGAAGTGTTGCGCGCATACGGCGACCAATGGGCCCCCGTTTGCATTGATACGATGCCGTTCCAGCTCCAGCCGCCGACGACAGCACCTAGCGCTCGATGGAGGTTTTGGCCCGGAAGTTGCCAAACGTAATTCAACACCAAGCGCTGCCGGATGTCGAAGACCGCATTGCCGCGGTCCAGGCCCGGATCGTTCACGTCCGTGCTGTAGCCGTCGCCGCCCGCCGCACCGGCGGCAGTGGTTGCCGCATCGTGCCAGGACGAACCGTTGTCGATGGCGTGGCTCCAGGTGTAGTTGACGTTAAACAGAACGTTATGACTCATCTGTTTTTTTAGCGATGCCTGCAGGCCGTTATAAGCGGAGTTGTTGGCGTTTTCCCACTGACGCAAGATACCGTAGTTGATGTTCGGAACCCCCCCATTGAGACCGCATACGGTGCCGTCGATAGGAATATTATTCGTAACGCAAGAACCCACCGGGAGCAGGGCACCATCCTGCCGGTTGATTTGCTGGGAGCGGAACAACCGGTGAGCGACAGTTCCTACCCAGTCCAATTCCAGAGTCATTCGCGGAGCGATTTCGCGCTGCAGGCTCAAGAACTGGTTGTAGACGTAAGGATCTTTGACTCCGCCGGGAAGCACGATGCCCGTCAGGAATGCAGTGTCGGGATTAGCAGCGGCCCACCCTGACAGGTTCCCCACGGCCTGCGCACCCGAACCCTGACCAGGGTTCGTGCCTGGCCCGACAAACGTTGGTGCCGCGCCGGAGGTTTGGCAAGTGGAGGGCGTTGGACATACGGTCGGGCCATAGACAATCTGGTCGCCAGCGCAAGGCAACCCGGGAGTGCAGCTAAACGCGAGATTGAAAGAATAATACGGGGGATTCCAGCGTGAATTCGACAACGGGTTATAGAGAGTTCCTTCGTAGGAAATACCAAATCCTCCACGGAAGGAAGTCTTGCCGTCTCCGAAGACGTCATAGGCAAAGCCTACGCGAGGACCAAAGTCTTTGTATTGGTTGGGACCAAGGCTGTTGGAAGTGGCGAAACCACCGGGTCCGCAAACGCCGGCGAGAATTGCTTCATTCTGAACCGTCGACCCAGGGGCAGCGTTGGGGAAGCAACCGGCGCTCCCGACCGGAGCGTTAGCACTAGCAACCTGGTCCGGAAGGCTCGCACCCGGTCCCAGCTTAAAGGTTGTGGTGAGGCCGTTTTCTTCGGTATGTCGTTGGTAGTAATCCCACCGCAGGCCTAAGTTTAAGGTTAAGCGTTTGCTGACCTTCCAATCATCCTGGAAGTAAGCGCCCACTTCCCAGTTTCGAAAGTGGCGAAAGTTGGTTTGGAGCTCGGCTTGCGGGTTGGAACTGAAGGACGTGCATGGATCCGATGTGCAAAACCCAGGGTTAACGCCAGCGGCTTGGGCTCCCGGAGTATCCGCAGCGAAAAACAAAGGGTCTGTAAAGGAGTAAGACGGACGGGCCACGTTAAACTGGCTGTTCTCCATATTGCGCCTGAGATCAGCCCCGATCTTGAAGCTGTGGTTGCCACGACTGATCGAAACCATGTCGCCATAGCTATAGATGTGATCTTTGAAGAACTGCGGATATCCGTTGTAGGAGCCGAAGCCGGTTACTCCGTCGTCGAAATTGACGTCTGGAACTCCCGGATGATTCGTACTGATTTGTGTATTGTTCTGGGTGTAGCCCAATTTAAGTTCATTTATAATCTTCGGCGAAAAGGTGTGCACGAAATTGAACTGACCATTGGGAAAGTGGTCGTCGTTCGGGTTAGTAAAACCACGAGTGCAATTATTGTTGCAGTTGTTGCCACCGAACTGGTCCGTGTTGTGGTCCCAGTTGAACTCGATGAACATGCGATTGTTCGTGTTCCAGTTGTAGTCGATCTTTGCTTCAGCCTCGTTCCCATTGAACAGATTGCCCAGCGACTGCGTCTGGGAGCCAAATACGGCAACGCTGCTGTAAAGGTAATTCGCGCCACGGATGCCGGGCACGAGGCCTGCGATCGGAGCACCTGGAGTGTTGGGGCAGCCATCGGCATGCATGTTCACAATGTCCTGGGCTGTGACGCCTAGGAGCTTTGTCAACCTTGCGGCCACGACCGGGCCCGGAAAAAGAACTGCGCTAGTAGAAACCGGCGCCGAGGGGCAAAGATACTGCGTGTAGTCGGGTAACCCAGATGCGGTCGTTGGAACAGTCGTATCCAAAGTAGCGCCGGTTGGAGTTCCAATGACGGACGGCTGAAAAGTGCTGTAGAGCATCGCGGCCGTCGAATTGGGCAGGGCGGTCGCGACCGCCTGCCGAAACTGCGGAGACTCCACCGTGATGGTCGCGGGCGTACCCGAAGTCAAAAAGCGGTCGCCCTGATACGATCCGAAGAAGAAAAGCTTGTCCTTGATGATCGGTCCGCCAATCGTTCCGCCAAACTGATTAAAGTGGAGGGGCAAACGGGGCTGTCCCACCTGGTTTAGGAAGTATGGGTTGGCGTCGAAATCGCTATTCCGTACATACTCCCAGACGCTGCCATGGATGGAGTTCGTCCCCGACTTGGTAACCAGGTTGTTGATGCTGCCCGCGCTGGAGCCGTATTGCGCCGACATATTCAGTTGCAGTTGTTGGAACTCCTCCACCGTGTCTTGGATGGGAACATTATTTTGTCCGCCGCTGATGTCCTTGTTCGAAACACCGTTGATCAGAAAGCCGTTGAAATCTTCCCGCACGCCGTTGACAACAGTGTTGTGACCGTTCTCGAAATCCACTCCCATCACGTTGACCGCGCCGGGGGCCTGCTGCATGAGGTCATAAACGTTGCGTCCATTGAGCGGCAGGTTGGCGATCTGAGTAGAGGTGACGGTCGTAGAGAGTTTCGACTCTTCCGTGTTCACGGCCGACGCTTCGCCGGTGACCTCGATGACTTCGCGGGCCTGGCCCAACTGCATTTTTGCGTCCAAGCGAGCGATGATGCCCACATCGAGTGAAACACTGGAGTTCTCGAAAGTCTTGAATCCACCGGCTTCGACCTTAATCTTGTAAACGCCGGCAGGCAGTTCCTTGACGTCATAAACGCCCGATTGATTGGTGGTCACGCTTACCGAGAGGTTAGTCGCCCGGTTGGTGATGGTGACTTTGGCGCCGGGCACAGCGGCGTTAGAAGGGTCGGTTACTGTACCGGAAAATTCGCCGTTCTGAACTTGAGCGATTGCAGTCAGCCCCAACATCGCGATGCACAATGCAACTAGGCAAAACCGAAGCTTCGTCATACACACCCTCCCAAGCTTTTGACTTTTGAAACGCAAACTTCCCTAACTTGACATCGAACCCAACTGACCACTTAGCTCACAGGACACAATCCGCAACCATTCGTAAAATGCGCGCCATTCTGTACTCTAATGACCGCTGCTGTCAAGGGTTAAGTTATTGATTCGTTGTGAAGAACAGATTGAAGGCATTACGGTAAACGATTCTCCACAGTGCTTGTGTGAGCTTCAAAGCACGTTACTGTCCAAAGAAATTATTCTTCACAATCAACAAGTTACGATTTCCTAGTCGTTTTGTACTATGAGAAACTGGAGGGAACGAAGAGCATCCACCGCAATTTGGAATGAATTTCGAATCTCCGGTTCAGGATTTTGCTAGGGTCAACCCAAACTTTGAATACGCGAGGTGGGCAGAGCGGGACCAAGCTAGGCTAACGGTTCTGCGGAGCTCCTTAGGTACCCTATGGGTTTTTCCTAGGCCCTTGGGGCAGCTTTGGTCCGGGACTTCCAGTGGCACCGCTTCCTTCCCGCAAAACTAACTCCTGATCGACGCTCTGAGGTCCGAGGGTTTCGACCTTGCCCGATGGCCAATGTATGGTGATGGAGTCAACCCGGGTTGCGGCACCCAGACCGAAATGCAGTCGAGGATCGCTGGCCGACTCGAAACTCGAGTTCGCACGAACCTCGGCCATCTGAGTGAGGCCGCCAGCCTTCACCTCTACCCGAGCGCCAAATCCATCGCGATTCGAACGCGTGCCAACCGTCTTAATGCGCAACCAATGTCCGTGCGTAGCGGTTTTGTTTCGCAACAGGAGCGGGGGGCCATCCAGCACGCTGACTAGCAAGTCTTCCCTGCCATTGTTGAGAAAATCAGCACTAGCGGCACCGCGGGCGACATAACGACGGGTAAACGCCAACCCCGACTTCATCCCAATCTCTTCGAACTTCCCATTCCGCAGATTGTGAAACAACAGTGGCCGCTCGGCATAGGTAACGCCAAAAGAATGATGATCGACTTGGGGATTTACGTGCCCATTCGCGACGAAAATGTCTTTCCATCCGTCATTGTCGAAGTCGAGAAACTTTAATCCGAAACCAAGAAACGGAATGCTTACCGGGCCAAAATCCGCGGCCCCGGCCAGATCGGTGAACTCGCCATTGTGATCGTTGTGGTACAGGTTATTCGTGTCATCGGAAAAATTCGCCTTGATGATGTCCGGCCACCCGTCGTTATCGTAATCGGCCGAGTCGATGCCCATACCCGCTTGTTCCCGCCCATCCGCGCTGTAGGCAACTCCCGCCTGCACGCCCACCTCGGTGAATCCGCCCCTACAATCTCCGTGGTAGAGCAGACTGGGCGACGAATCGTTGGCAACGTATAAATCGGGGCAACCGTCGAGGTCGTAGTCGAGCCACAGTACGCCGAGCCCGTAATAAGAGTCGGGATCAATGTTGAGTTTTTCGCTAACGTCAGTGAACGTGCCGTCGCCATTATTGTGATACAGACGGTCCCGCCCGCCTTTCAAACCGCGCGGTCCGCATGAAACCGGGATGCCGCGATACTGGCAAAACGGTCCCTGCCCAAACTCCGGCAAGTGCTTGAGATCAAGGTCAACGTAGTTGGCGATGTAGAGATCGAGGTAGCCGTCATTATCATAGTCGCCGAACGCCGCGCTGGTGCCCCAATGCCCGGCATTGTCTACGCCCGCTTTGGTGGTCACATCGGTGAAAGTGCCGTCGTGATTGTTGTGATAAAGCACGCCGCCATCGAGATAGTTAATGTATAGGTCTTCCCAGCCATCGTTGTCGTAGTCGCCGACGGCCACGCCAAATCCCCACCCGCAATGAGTAAGCCCAGACTTGGCCGTCACATCCGTGAAAGTGCCGTCGTGATTGTTGCGATAGAGCTTGCTGGGATGGCATTTCTTGGCTTGTAAGTCTTCGAGGGTCGATCCGTTGACCAGGAAGATGTCCATCCAGCCGTCATTGTCATAGTCGAGAACCGCGATTCCGCCGCACATCGATTCCATGATGTAGCGCTTTCCCGCGCCCCCACACGTGAAGTGGAAATCGATACCAGCAGCATGGGCTACATCGACAAAAGATACCGACGATGGTGCGCCTTGCTTCTTGCTGGATGACGGGCTTGTGGATGTTCGAGAAGATGGAGCCGAATGAACTGGAGAGCGCGAAAGCGGATTTTGGCAGAACGCCGTGCCAGTCAGAAAAGCTGCGCCAAGAAACCCAAGGAGGATCCCCTTCAATGACATAAGCCTCGCCATCAATGGATCGGCCCCGTGGCCATCCCTCCGGTTACTGGCTGCGCCTTTTTGATGACGGCGAAGGTATCAAACTCTTGCTGCGCCAGTTCTTTTTCGCCACTTTTTTCGAGGGCGCGAGCCAACTGATAGTGCGCGCTTGGGTCGGAGGATTTCAAGGCAATCGCTCGTCGCAAGACAGGAATCGCGCCCTCCGATTCGCCTTGCGAGAGCAGCGCTTTGCCTAAATCGTAGAAAGCGTCAAAGTTCTGGGGATCGATTTCGGTCGCTCTCTGCAACTGCGCGACCGCTGACTTCCATTCACCCTCGGCTAACAGACAATGTCCAAGTTCATAAAGCACGGAAGCGTCGTTGGGGGAGCGCACGAGCTCTTTTTTATATTCAGTAATCGCCTCCCGGTTACGGCCCAGGCTCGCGTAGGCAAAGCCGAGATGGTAATGGCCCAACGGAAGCTCCGGCTCCAGACGCAACGCCATCTGAAATTGTTCGACCGCTTGCAGGCTGCGGTTTGTATTTTGATAAGCCCGCCCTAAAAGCACGTGAGGTAAAGCGGTTTTCGGATCTGAACGAATGGCCTTCTCCAACTCATCCGCAGCTTCGGGATATCGATTGTCAGACAACAGCACGAGAGCCGTATCGAAGTGAATATCAGCCTTTGAATTCTCGAGCTTCTCCGCCCGTCGCAAAGTTTCTAAAGCATCCGGGTTCCGACCTTCCTTGAAGTAAACCAGCCCGAGCCAGTGGAGCAACTGGCTATCCTGGGGGAACTGCGCGATAGAGGATCGGCCAACCTTCTCGGCATCGTCTAGTCGATTCTCCTGAAGATAGCTGAGCAAGAGCCCGCGATCGACCTCGAGGTTGTCTGGAGCCATTTTCCGAGCTGCTTCAAGGTCACTGGCGGCCTGGGAGAAGTTCCCGGCATCGAGCGCGCTCTGTCCCTTGCGTATTAATGATGTGACGCTTTCGTTTGTTGACTGCGCGTCCGCCTCGATGGATAGAGAAGACCAAAACAGAAGCGTCATCCAGAGGAAGATCAGATATCGGGAGGTCGACATACCGAGAACGCGGCGAGTGCTATTCGCGCAGTATACATCAGGGTCTCGTAGAGCCTGTGATGCTTGCCAAAGAGAGTATGATCATACCGCTAAAGAGATCGGCGAGGAGGAGAAGATGACTACCTGCCGGAATCGATTGCCGCGCCTGCTGTTTATTATCGCCTTTGCGTTTCCTGCCCTTACAACTTTAGGCCAAGCGCCGCCGCCAGCCACGGAGCCCCCCGCCCCTAGCATCCGCGTTACCACGCACATGGTGCTGGTGGACGTGGTTGTAACCGATAAGCAGGGTAAAGCGGTGCCTGGTCTTCATCCCGAAGATTTCGTCGTGGAAGAAAACGGCAAAGCGCAGAAGATTGCCGGTGTTACAACAGCTGCGGAAAATGCGCCTCACGCGCCCGCTGAATTACCGCCTGGAATCTATTCGAACCGGCCGCAGTATCGCGCTAGCGGTCCGATCACCGTGATGCTGCTCGATGCTCTGAACACCCCCTACACAGATCAGGCCTACGCGCGGCGTCAAATGCTTCGTTTCGTCAAGGAGCAGTTCAAGGTCGGCGACCGTATGGGCGTTTTTACGCTAACCGGTTCCCTGAACGAGTTGCAGGATTTCAGCAGCGATCCGCAGATATTGTACGCGGCCTTGCAGAGTTACAAGCCGCTCGAGGGAGAGTTTACACCGACCCCGGGTCAGACCATGGCCAACGGAGAGGGTCGGGCAACTGCTGGACAGATCGTAAATAGCCTCGACGCCAGCTCGCTTCCCGTGGGCGACTCGACCCTCGGAGTGGGGATCTCAGGGCGGTCCTCAACAGGGCCTGCCATGAGCGTCAGCCAAGCGCAAGCGGAGCTGGCTGCTTTCCAAACCGTTTCAGCGCAGTACGACAAAGACCAACGGGCCGTGCTGACCCTCAACGCATTGAACAGCCTGGCGCGCATCTTGGGCGGATTGCCGGGAAGGAAGAACCTGATCTGGGTCACAGGCGATCTGCCTTTTGCCTTCGTTCCCGAAGAACAGACGGTTTCCAAGGCGGAGTTGGATGAGAATTTGCCGAGTTTGAACACCCGGCGAGTAGGCGAGCACTCTTCGGGAAACTACGCCTCAACCTTCCGGGAATTGCATGCGGAAGAAATTCGCGAGACCGGCGCCAGACTGTCGAGCGCTCAGGTCGCTGTCTATCCTGTGGACGCCCGCGGACTATCGCTTTCACTCGCCACTGACTCCCAGGAAATTATGAGAGAAGTCGCCCGTGAGACCGGGGGCCGCGCCTATGTTAACCAGAATGAAATCAAAGTCGGAGTCGAGCGCGCCTTTCAAGACGAACTCGCTGCCTACACGGTGGCCTACTATCCCGACAACAAAAAGTACGACGGCAAGTACCGTCAGATTAAAGTGAAAGTAAAGCACGACGGAGTGGACGTGCAGAACCGCCACGGCTATTACGCGATCGATCCCACGCAGATTAAAGGTTACAACCCGCAAGCCGAAGTCGTCTCCGCACTAGGAGATGCTGTTCCCTCCACGCTGGTCGCCTTCAGCGCGCAGGTGAAACCTCCGTCGGCCAACTCAGTGAAAGATAAGATTGGCGTCACGTTTTTGGTCGACGCAAATACTCTCTCCGCGGAAGATTCGAGCGGGGGAAAGCATTTGAACGTAGCGATGTACGCAACGCTTTATTCGCCTGCTGGCAAGATACTGACGAATCGAAGCCAGAAGGTAGACCAATCTTTCGATGCTCCTACCTATCAGAAAATTTTGCAGCAGGGACTGATGCTGCACATGGATTTGGACCCGCAGCCGGGAAATAATCAATTGCGCCTTGCCGTGCAGGACGGCCGCACCGGTCTCGTCGGAACAGTCGACGCTCCTGCACCAACTCCTTAACCGGTGCCCGGGTTTTTGCCGTCGGTCAGGTAGTTTGTTGTGAGATGGGTTTTTATTTCCAGTTCAGAAGTTTAGCTTCTGAGCAGGCATTCAGGTAGCCACTCACTAGATCAATCGGCAGTGGGCCATATTCCGCCGAGACCGCGTCCCGTATCTCCCCCACCGTGCGTTTCCCGTCGACAAAATTGAATATCTCGTACGCATACAATTCTGACTGATCCTGCACGTTGAAAAGAGGCGTCGCTTCGCTGTTGAGCAACTTTATTTTGTTTACGCGATCCCGTCCCAAGCGGTCAACGAGCACATCATCATTCTGGTAGGTCAGCGGGCCAAAATCGCTGGTACGAACGGGAATGCGGTGGGCAGCAGCATCGTTCGCCCAAGGGCCAATGGGAGTCGTTCGCTGCGCACCGCGCACTTTCGCTTCCCGATCAAGCCATGCATTGAAGCGGGTAGCGTCATCGTTCAACAACTTTACTTCTTCCGCAGCTTCTTTTTCCGAAGCGCCGGCGAACTCTACGAGTGATCGCAATACCGCAGTCTCGCGTCGCAGCGTCTGCGTAAGTAAATTGCGAGCCTCATACCGGGCACGACCGGCATCCGGTTGAGCATCGGCCAGCATCTTCTGCGCGTGCTGATAGCCCTGCGCGAGGCGCGCCTCGCTCTGTGCGGCTTCGAACAGCAGCAGGTTCGCGACCTTCGTTGAATCGATGCTCGCGTACGCATAGCCGGAGGCCGCTCCCAGGAGCGCGACGCGTCGCAGCTTAGTCGCGTCAATCTGCAGCAGGCTATCGTGATCCGTGTGGATATAAATATCCGGCCAGTCGCGCAGATATAGCGACGGCACAGCAATCGTGGAAGAGTCGTAGTCATCGTGATCACTGCCCGCCGCATAGGGCGTGACATCGGCAAAGAACTCGTTGCGCGTTCCCTGCCCCTCCGCCAAATTTTCAACTACCGCGTCCTCTGGCGAGTCTCCACTTCCTGCATAAAGACTCGCACCGCTGCGAATCGTCTCGGCGAACGTTGCGCCCACATCGGTGACAAAACTGGGTAGTGACCACGGCGTCGCAGTAACGTGCAGCACCGACTTGTTCTTGAATAAATCCCCTCCCACCATGTCCATGTGAATATCGGCCCGCAGCCGTTGCTTGATCTCCGGGTGCGCACTGAGAAAGGCCATTGTGCCTTCAACCTCTGGGCCCCAAACGAAGCGAAGCGTCCGCTTCGGACGCGGCAATGCGTCGGACCGAACCAACTGAGCGATGACGCGTGCCGACTCCAGAATCGTTACGCACCCGCTTCCATTGTCGTTTGCGCCCGGCCGCTGGTGATCGAGGTGGCAGCTATAAACAATCTCACCTGCCGCGGGATCCGTTCCAGGTATTGTGCCGGTGACAACTGTCCAATGACCTACGCCAACCTCGGCCTTGACGTGCGCTTGCAGAACAATACCTTCGCCGGCGCGCAAACGCGCACGCAACGCGTCGGCAGTTTCGCGCGAGACCATAAACGCAAAACCTGACGGCTGCCGCGCGTCGAGATGTCCCCATCGCACAATGGTGCGGTCCAGGCCGGACCATGCGGTGGTCTGGTTCGGCATGTCGCTGACGATACCGGCGGCACCGTATTTAGTGACCGCGAGAGCCTGCACGCGCGCCAGTACGCCATCGGCCAGCACAATCTTGCCCCGCACGTCTTTCCCGGCATAATCGGTATCATGACTCCCCTCGCCAACATCGACTAAGCTAGTCTCAGCATCGCCACTACGGCTGTAATCGGCAAGCCGGATCGGATCCGTTGCCCAGTCTCCCAGCAATAAATACTGAGGGCGAACCTCCCAGAGTTCTCCTTTTTCCACCGTCCACGCGAAATAAGAACGCATCAATCCATATTGAGTCTTGCCGTCCACTGGAAACTGTTCCGCATGAACATCTGCAAGGCCATACTCGCGGGCTCGTTGCAGAATGAATTGCGCCGCCTCATCGAACTGCGCGGTCGCCGGGACGCGATGCAGCCGCGTGATATAGCGAAGATTTTCGTATGGTGCGGCCCCGCTGGCTTCGTCGCGCAACGCGATCCACTGATGGGAGTCTAGAAAAGGTTGTTGGCTCACAGACGAGACACTACTGAGCAGTACGAAAGCACACAGTAAGCGCAGACTCATAGGCAGAGATCATAACGTGAAAGTAATTGCTAGCGGAGAAGGAATCAGTAGGGTGCGTCTATCGTTCAAGCGCCTTGCGATCCCAGTTGCCGAGGTTGGCTCCCGCTTCATACGTAGATTGGCAAAAGTCGAGTAACGTGGCAGTCGGCGACTCGCTTTTGCGCAGGTCCTCGTACATCAGGAGGAATTCCGAAACCTGCTTTTGATAATAAGCAGACGCGGGGCGAACCCGCGCCTCTTTGAATCCCTGGGGCTCGGGCACCGTGTAGGAATAAAAAGCAGCATCCTTAATATCGCCGCCGCCCGGCCAGAACCCAACGCTGTTTACTTCGTGGGAGTACGCTTCGCGAGTCATATAGTCGGCGCCGGGCCGTTCCGGAGCGAGCCGACCGGAAAATCGGCTGACCGCAAGATCGAAGCTTCCCCAAAAGAAATGCACCGGGCTGCTCTTGCCAACAAATCCCGCCCGAAATTGCGTAAAGACCGCAGCCACTGACAACAGGATGCGCCAGAATTTCTCAACCGACGCGGGATCGTACGACGCATGCACGCGATCTTCATCGAATGGAATCGGGTTGGGAATTTCGACCGGCATCTTCCAGATTTTCACATCGATCCCGGCGGATCGAAGCAGATCCATGAACTCCTGATAGAACTCTGCGACCGATTGAGGTTTGAGCGCGAGTGACTTCGACATTCCATCACTGGTCTCGAGCACCAGCCGGTGCACGATGAAATCAAACCAAAGCTCGAACGCGCGCTGGCCGTATGGAATGAGAGAAGTAGAGAGACCGTGCGCCGTCACGTACAGCGGAACATTCCACCAATGATTCACCAGCGGCGTCAGGCGCAGACGAACTTTACCGATCATCTGGGTCCACATGTGAAGCGTGGCGTAGGTGTCTTTCCATGATTCCAAAGGAAGAGCGGGCCAGCATTCCGGTTGGTCAGCGATCGCGTGGGGCATGAAGATGTTTTACTTTTTTCCCTCTTTGAGGAAAGTCCCTTCCTGCAGCTCCGTGAACGCCTGCTGCAGTTGCTGCTGCGTGTTCATCACGATCGGACCGTACCAGGCCACCGGTTCTTCAAGAGGCTTGCCCGAGACCAGGAGGAAGCGAATTCCATCGTCGCCGGCCTGCACGGTGACCTCGTCGCCCCGGTCGAACAAGATCAGCGAGCGATTATCGGCCTCAACCGGAGGCGCAGTCTCGAGCCACTTGACCGCCTCCGTGGGCACTGCAAGCGGACCTGACGCATTACAGAACTTGCCGCCGCCACCGAATACATAAGCAAACGCGTGGCGAGTTGTTTCGACCGGCAACGTCTTTCTCTTTCCCGGCGAAACTGAAACGTCCAGGTAAATCGGATCGGCCGCAATTCCATCCACCGGACCTTTCTTCCCCCAGAAATTTCCACAAACTACCCGCACATGAGTGCCGTCATCATCCGTGACTTCCGCAATCTCCGCAGCTTTCACCTCCTGATAACGTGGCGCAGTCATTTTGAGCGACGACGGAAGATTCGCCCACAACTGAAAGCCATGCATACGGCCGGACTGGTCGCCCTTCGGCATCTCCTGATGAATAATCCCGCTGCCCGCCGTCATCCACTGCACATCTCCGGCGGCGATAGCGCCGCGGTTTCCCATGCTGTCGCCGTGTTCCACGGTTCCTGCCAGCACATACGTGATAGTCTCGATGCCGCGATGCGGATGCCAGGGAAAACCGGCCAGATAGTCCTCCGGAACGTCATTGCGAAAATCATCGAGCAAAAGAAAAGGATCGAAGTCCTTTGTGTTTCCGAAACCGAAAGCGCGCCGCAGGTGCACTCCCGCCCCTTCAAGCGTTGGCTTCGATTGAATGACTCGCTTCACTGGTCGAATCGACATGTATGAATTTTCTCCAATAAATGATGTGTTGCATGTACGGGCTCGGCTTTGTATGAACGAAAAAATACCGATTAGGCGGCCCGTGCCGGTCGTACCGGCTCGGCGCGAAATCTCCTGGCCGCGACAATCGTGAGGCCGATAAAAATCAGCAGAACGATGAGTTGCGTGATCAGGAAAGGAGGCTCTTGCTGCGTCGGGGCCAGGGCGTGTAGCGGCTGTACCTTCATGAAGGACTGCGCGACCAGGACAAACACGTTGAAGTAAAGCGCGATCGACGCAGTGATAACGTATGTCCTACGCCACGCTCCCGCAAGATGAAACACGTAGCGCGCCGGAATCGCGATCGCCAGCACCACCAACGACAGGATGCCAAGCTTGTGCGAGGGCAGGAGATGGTCAAAGGGAAAACCGAAGCCAGTGACGCTAGTCGCCACGGTTGTGACCAGAAAAATCAAGTTCCAGAGATCGAGCCGTTTACCTGTGAAGAACCCATAAAGCACAATGAATCCCGAACCGATCCCGATCAGGCTGATCAGTACATGCAATAGAGTGTACGTCGCTGTGGACATTCCGAGAATCATGGTCACGTCTCCTTTCCAGAATTGAGCTGCCATCTTACTCCGAACGATGGCGCTTTTGCGCGCTTCTTAGAGGAGATGCATCCCCGATGATTTTGGACACTTTTTTCTGGGAGTGAACTACTTTTGTCTGACGACGTCGGGGACCTCTGTTAACAGTGCCACCGGAAATTTCGAGAACAATACTGAAGCTCGAATGAACGTTGTCGTATCAGACTCCTCAACCGAAACGGTGTCTGAAGTAAATTCATTGTGAAAGGTTCGCGACACGCAATTCGAAGGAAGTTCCACGAGCGTATCCTTCCAAATCACCGCGTCCAAGGGGGACGCCTTGGGGTCTCCCAGCAACCGAGTCCACAGACGCGGAGCGGCTACAATCGCGGTAAGCCCGGCGTGCTGGCGCGCAAAAGCAACTAAATGGTCGGCCTTACCGCCCAGGACCTTCAAAGGGGCGTATTCTCTCTCCTGAAAAAGAGCGGCATACTGCTTTCGGCAATTTAGCGCTTTCCACGTCAGATACAACTTGATCCGGCCGTCTGCCATATTCTCTGTCAATTTCTGAATAATCGAGCTCCAGCAACTACAGGGCTTCGAGTCCAAGAGCTGCAATTCGCGCAGAACATTTTGGCGGCGTTCATAGTCGACCGCGCGTCGGCTGTCCGGGTCCACCAAGCTGAGATTCCACAGTTCACTGCCCTGGTAGATGTCGGGAACCCCGGGACACGTAAGCTTCAGCAGCGTCTGAGACAGACTGTTGAGCATGCCCAGTTTTGCGATGTCTTTTTGAAACGGCAAAAAATCGGCTAGAAATTGATTGCCTTCGTTAAATGTGAGGACTGCTTCGACGAAGTTGCGCACGGCTTCCTCGTACGGAGCATTCGGGTTTGCCCAGCTCGTCTTCTCTTTCGCTTCTCTGACTGCCTTGACCATGTACTCCGTAATTCGACGGCAGAAATCCGGTTGCATCGCTTCGGCTTCATCCGCCGGCCACGCCCCGAGCAGAGTTTGATATAGGAGGTATTCGTCATTTAGCGACGGCGCGAAGGTGCCGGCGATATCAATTTTCCTGGCGACATTCAGATCTCTCCACCGGCGAACCTTCCTGCCCCAAACCGCCGGAATTTCAGAAAGCACGTTGATACGCGCCCGTACGTCCTCGGAACGCTTGCTGTCGTGAGTCGATGTAGTGAGCATGCTGTGCAGCCAACGGCTCGCGCGGTCTTGCATTTTCCTGTGGAACACATCTGCCGAAATTCCGAAGCTTTGCGGGTCCCCTCCAACTTCATTCAGTGAAGTCAGGCGGTGGTAGCGATAAAACGACGTGTCCTCCATACTCTTCGCCATGACCGGACTGGTGAACTGCTGGAATTTCATGGCAAACCGAATCGCCGCACTCTGGAAAGAACTGATCTCATCCGCGTCGGCCGGTGCAAGCAGCACATGTCGAGTGAAGTCGAATACGGTCGCGTCAGCGCCAGGGCTTTCCTTCTTGGCGCACGCCACCGCCCGTTCGATGTTTGCCCGGTCAGTCCCAGACATTTGATTGCCGGAGATGTATGTACGGTAAACAGGAAAGCAAGCAACGATTTTGCTGATGGCGTCGCGCAATCCGTTCACTGTGAAATCGCAAGTATGACGATCGGAGAGCGCAATGCGGCTGAGTGCGTTGGCCAATACGTTCAATTCACTCGCCAATGCCGCATGCATCACAATCTTCTTACTGCGATAGAGTTGGTTTTCAAAATTGATCGGTCGTTTTATGAAGGCTCGGTAGGTACGCGTCATTCTGTCGAGAGATGTCGGATCGACAAATAGCCCGTTCACCAAATTAAGGAAGTCGTAGCCGGTTGTTCCATCGACCGGCCAGTCATCCGGCAATTGCTCATCTCCGATGAGTATTTTCTCGACCACGATGTAAACAGAGTTTTTGCCTCGCGATTGCTCGTCTGACGCGCCTTGTAAACGGGCGAGATATTGAGCCGGATCATACAGTCCGTCGGGATGATCGATGCGCAGTCCGTCCACCTTACCTTCTTGGATGAGGTCCAACACCAGTCGATGAGTTACATCGAAGACCTGGTTCTTCTCCATGCACAGCCCAGCTAAATCGTTGATGTCAAAAAACCTGCGGTAGTTGATATCGTCCGCCGCCACTCGCCAATAGGCGAGCCGATAAGCCTGAGCTTTAATCAAATCGTGAAGATCGTTGAAACTTGCGGAGTCGCCTGGTGTGCCGTTGATTTCACGAATACTCATCTCGATGGATTCTGCTACGGCAGCGGAACTCGCAACGAGCGCTTGCAGGCGACGCTTATGAATTTCTTTGTCGCGCAACCGTTCCGCACGTTTCTCTGGCGACATCTCACTTCGGCTTGGCAAGTGGATGAATGCAGCGATCAGGCTTTGAAACTCCAACAGTTGATCGTGCTGAGCTCCCAGCACTTGCTCAAGGTGAGAAAGGCCTCGGGAAAGAATACGGGGGTACTCGCTGGGATCTACCGGAAACCTATGTTGGAAAAAGAAAATGCTGAATTCTCCTTTGCCCTTGTCATAAGTAAGTTTCAACTCCCCTGCATCAAGCACCTTGCCGTACTGATCTCCTAACACAGGTACTAGGATCTTGTTGTCCAACTCTTCTTTCAGTGGTTGCCAGTCAATATCGAAAAACTCCGCATAGCTCGAAGATTCTCCATTCTCTAAAACGTCGATCCACCAGGCATTGTCACTGCCCATTACTCCCATGTGGTTGGGCACGATATCGAGTATCTGTCCCATACCATGCTTGTGTAGCTCATCGACAAAATGTTCATAGTCTGCATCGGTTCCAAGTTCCGGGTTCAACCGGCTGTGATCGATGATGTCGTAGCCGTGAGTGCTGCCCGGCCTCGCCATTAGATATGGAGAGGCATAGACATGCGAGATACCAAGACTTGAGAGATAAGGCACAAGATCAGCGGCCTGGGCGAAAGTGAAGTCACGACTAAATTGCAGTCGATAGGTCGCTAGCGGAATGCGATTCGCTTTCATGGACAAAGGAACCACGCAACCGACCAGGCAGGCATCTCGATTTGCTTTTGCACAAGATCAAGGTCGGCAGACAGATCAGATGAGCTGACATAGATACCACGACCACAGGGGCGCGGTATCGCAGCCGTCGCAGCGGAACTTAGATTCGCCATCAACGATAGCACCGCATCGCCCAAACGCCACTCCATGGCAATGCCACCCTGCGCGTAGGTTCGAAAATCGGCACGGGTTTCTGCGCAATGCAGTAGAGGCAAAATCTCTTTCTTGCGCAACGAGAGCAAATCGCGGTAGAACTGAAGCCGGTTCTGGCCCTGCTCCCCCTCAAGGCTCTGCCAATCGAGCTTCGAACGAATGAACGTCTGCTCGTTATTGGGGTCCGGAATCCGCTCGCGCATCTCTCGCGAACGGAACTGGTGGAAGCCGGCAAACTCAGCGCGCCTTCCCCGTGTCACGTCCTCCCCGAGTTTGCCGTCAAAGTCACAAAAAAACAAGAACGGCGTCCTGGCGGCGATCTCTTCCCCCATAAATAAAAGAGGCGGAGAAGGCGCCAACAGCAGAATCGCCATGGCCGCTTTCACTGCTTGCTCGTCGGTTAGTGATGTAATGCGCTCTCCAAAGGCCCGGTTTCCGACCTGGTCATGATTCTGCAAGAACGACACAAATGCAGTCGGCGGCAAGTGACTACTTACCTCTCCTCGCACAGCCTGGTGATACTTCGATCGATCGCCTTGGTAAGCGAAGCCCTCGGTAAGACAGCGGCCTAAGATTTGAATCGGTTGTTGTGAGTAATCCGAGTAGTAGCCGTCTTTTTCTCCCGTGGTTAGAACATGAAGGACATGGTGGATATCATCATTCCACTGCGCGTTATACCAGCGAGCTTGACCCTGGCCATCTCGATCAAGATATCGAGCGGCGTTGTCGTAGTTCTCAAGAACAAGATGGACGTGCCGCCTGTCTCCGAACGTTTTCCTGACAGTTTCGGCAATCTCGGTAAGAATGTCGGGGACGGAGTCGTCAACAATCGCGTGCACCGCATCAAGGCGCAAACCGTCGAAGTGATACTCCTCCAACCAATAAAGTGCATTGTGAATAAAGAAGTCGCGAACGAGTCGACTTCCGCGACCGTCGAAGTTAATTGCATCGCCCCAAGGGGTTCGATGACGATCGGTAAAGAATTCCGGTGAATACTCGCGCAGGTAGTTTCCTTCTGGACCAAAGTGGTTGTAGACGACATCGAGAAACACCATCAGCCCTTTTTGGTGGGCTGCTTGGATCAAGTTCTTAAGATCCTCGGGAGTGCCGTAAGAACTATCGGGTGCGTACGGCAAAACGCCGTCGTAGCCCCAGTTTCGCCCTCCAGAAAAATCGGAAACTGGCATGAGTTCAAGAGCAGTGACTCCCAACCTCGAGAGATAATCCAGCTTCTGTTGAAGCGCGGCGAAAGTTCCCTCTCGCGTAAACGTGCCTACATGCAACTCGTAAATAATGGCTTCTTCCCACGGCAAGCCACGCCACTCTTGATCCTGCCAGTCGAACGCCGAAGGGTTAACGACTTCACTGGGCCCGCCCACATCGCAGGGCTGAAATCGCGAGGCCGGGTCTGGTACTCTCAGTTGTTTGTTAATCTGAAAGTTGTAGCGCGTGCCTGCACGAGCTTCGCGCGTCAGGAGTTCAAACCATCCATCGTCATGGCGAACAAGCGATAGCGTACGCGAATTCTGATCCTCAAGCACAACCTCGACTCGCTGCAACTTGGGTGCCCAGAACCGAAAGCGAACGGAACCGTCTCCGCAGCACTCGGCACCAAACGGCATTGCATGTTTACGTTTCATGCCTTCGGTCCTTAGCGCGCACTCGAGTTTTTTGGCGTTCCTGCAGCACAACCAACGATCGCACCTGCAGGGGATAGCTCGACCCCGCATCGTAGACAGTCGGAATACCGCGCATCGTCTGGCAAGATGTGTCGACCAAAGTTAACCATCCCATCCCGGAGGCTACGGTTGGAAGCAAGAAAGGCACTGACTCATGATGCGCATTCATTAATAGAAGGAAATTCTGATCGGTAATCGGCTGGGCTCGTTCGTCCTGCTCCCCGAGGCCTTCGCCGGAAAGAAACATTCCCAATATCTGAACAGACTGCTGTCTCCATTCCTCGTCCGTCATCTCGCGACCATCGGGCATCAACCAGAGGATATCCTTTACTCCTGCTCCCTTAATCGCACGCCCCTGAAAGAAGTTTCGTCGACGAAACACTGGATGATTCTTGCGCAAGTTAATCAGCCGCCCGACGAAGGACAACAAATCCATATCTGCCGAACCTTCGCTCCAATCGATCCAGCTGATCTCGTTATCCTGGCAATAGGCGTTGTTGTTGCCGCTCTGGGAGTGGCCGATTGCGTCGCCGGCGAGCAGCATGGGCACTCCCTGCGACAAGAAAAGCGTTGCCAGAAAATTGCGCTTCTGTTGACTGCGTAGAGCTTTCACAACAGGATCGTCTGTTGGACCTTCAACGCCGCAATTCCAGCTGCGATTGTTGTCAGTACCATCACGATTGTCTTCGCCATTCGCTTCATTGTGTTTATGGTTATAACTGACCAAGTCCTGCAGGGTGAAACCATCATGAGCGGTTACGAAATTAATACTCGCGTACGGTCTGCGACCGCTACGAGCATATAAGTCGCTCGAACCGGTGATGCGATAGGCTAACTCACCAATCTGCCCGCCATCTCCTTTCCAGTAAGATCGAACCGCATCCCGGTAGCGATCGTTCCACTCCGCCCAGCCAACTGGAAACTTACCGACCTGATAGCCGCCTTCCCCTAAATCCCAAGGTTCGGCGATCAACTTCACTTGAGACAGCAGTGGATCCTGGTGAATGATGTCGAGGAAAGCTCCGAGCCGATCAACTTCGTGTAACTCCCGCGCTAGAGTTGCCGCCAGGTCGAAGCGAAAGCCGTCTACGTGCATCTCGGTCACCCAATAGCGAAGACTATCCATAATAAGCTGCAACACCCGTGGATGCCTCATATTCAGCGTGTTGCCGGTTCCGGTGTAATCCATGTAATAGCGTGGGTTGTCGGCCATTGCGCGGTAGTAAACCGGGTTGTCGATTCCACGAAAGGACAAGGTTGGGCCAAGCTGATTGCCTTCAGCAGTGTGGTTATAGACCACATCGAGAATCACCTCGATTCCCGCCGAGTGCAGGGTCTTCACCATGGTCTTGAATTCGTTAATTGTTCCGGTTGCAGAATAGCGGGGCTCCGGAGCAAAAAATCCAATCGTGTTATATCCCCAGTAATTGCGGAGACCCTGTTCCGCTAACCGGCGATCATCTACGAAGGTATGGACAGGCATCAACTCAACGGCCGTAATGCCAAGTCTCTTGAAGTAATCGATGACCGGGGCGGTGACGACCCCGGCATAGGTTCCTCGCAGCGGCGGCGGAACTTCAGGGTGACTCTTTGTAAAACCCTTCACGTGCATCTCGTAGATTACGCTTTGATGCCAGGGGATGCGCGGCGGCCGGTCAGCTCCCCACGTAAACGAAGGATCGACGATCACACCTTTCATCATGCCGGGTGCACTGTCCCGACGGTCAAACGAAAGATCCTCCTGTTTATGCCCGATCCGGTAACCAAAATGTGAATCGCTCCATCTCATGTCACCATGTATCTGCTTCGCGTAAGGATCGAGAAGAAGTTTGTGGGGATTGAAGCGCAGCCCTTTTGATGGTTCATAGGGACCGTAGACGCGATAGCCATACAGCAGGCCGGGACGAGCTTCCGGCATGTAGCAATGCCAGACCTGATCGGTTTGCTCGCGCAGGCTCAAACAGTGAGTCTGGCGGCGGCCGCTGTGGTCGAACAAACAGAGCTCGACCTTCTCCGCATGTTCGGAGAAGATTGCGAAGTTCACCCCTTCGCCGTCCCAGGTTGCACCCAGCGGATAAGGCTTTCCAGGCCACACGGTTGGCGTAGTGTGATTTAGCAAAGGAAATCTCCAGTCCCGCGAACGGCGATCTCAACTGACGAGTTCGTATCTACCGCCATTTTCATCTCCTTGTGTTCGGGACTCGTAAAGTGTTCGGGACTCATAAATCCGAGTGTCGTTTATGTCGGGATTTCATCGCCCCAAGTGTGCAGCGCTTTGATGTCGGGCAAAGGCAGCCGGTTGGATGAAATGACACCCTACTAGAACCGAACGGCAAGCGTCGGCCATACAGCCATTTCTGTCTCAATCTGCCCTGCCACACCTATGCCCAGTCTTCATGGGTTCGCATACTTCTAGGCATGCACACTTCACTGGATCGCGCCAAGGAGATTGCCCCGTGAGTACCGAAATGGTTGCGGTGACTGTTCCGCGCATTCCTCGAATTGGCGAGCCTGCGCCGGATTTTGAGTCCCATTCCACGCAGGGCGTTCTTCGCCTCAGCGATTACACGTCCAAGGGCAAGTGGGTTGTGCTCTTTTCCCATCCCGGAGATTTTCTGCCGGTTTGCACAACGGAAATCATCGAATTCGCGCGCCGCAATGACGAGTTTGAGAAGCGTAATGTGCAACTGATGGGATGTTCAGTCGACAGCGTTTTCTCTCATATTGCCTGGATTCGGAACATCGAAGAGGCGAGTGGAATTAAAATTCCTTTTCCCGTGATTGCGGACCCCGAAAGGAAAGTCGCTCGCTTGTTTGGCATGCTGCACGATGCGGCGAGTGACACGGCGACGGTACGTGCAGTCCTTTTTATCGATCCCAAGCAGACGATTCGCACCCTGCTTTACTATCCAGTGGCTTGTGGACGCAATATCGACGAGGTTTTGCGGGTTGTGGACGCGCTACAAACGGGGGACTCGAATCATGTCGCCACGCCTGCTAACTGGCGTCCGGGCGACGCGGTAATCGTTCCCCCACCCACTACGCAAGCGGACGCGGAAGAGCGTGCTGCAGGCGGCGACGGCCTTGAGATCACCGATTGGTATTTAGCAAGAAAACAATTGGATACCACAGACTAATTGGACTTCGACACGGTTTCGCGATTTTTTAATCGGCCATCCACTGCATGGAATCGCAGGAAGATTCGGGGTGCGCCATTGCCCTCAGCTCAAGGCAGCTCTGCAAGGCTCGCAACGAATAAAGGGCATCGTCCAGCGCCTGGTCTTCCTCGATTGTATCGGTACCGGCTGAAAACAACTCACGCGCTCGAGCGACAATCGCGCGCTCTGCCTCCGCGATCCGCTCCGGCAGCCGGGTTCTGTCGGTCTCGAACAACGCTGACACGTAGAGTTCTCGCCAATGGCTAAGGCTGACGAAGGGCAAGTTTACATTCGGCATGACCGTCTCTGATTGGGGTGAATTCTGGGATTCAACACTCACAGAGGCGACTCTAATATCAGGTGGCGGGATGGTCTATACGGGAATAACGTAGTTTTCCTCGGCTGTTTACCGTAGCTTCCCGAAGCTACCTAATATCTTCATTTGGCCTCGCAGTCACGACCTTATTCTTCAAGGAAATATTTCTTTTGTACCGCTAAATTATTAGAGCGCAGACACTTCCACTACCGTCAGCGTCTCATCGGCGGCGTATGGTGGTTCCTTTGGATTTTCGATGCGATTCCCGCTGTTATTTCTTCAGCGTCCGAATGTACGCCACTAGCCCCTTAATTTCCTCGGGTTTAGAGCCGCATATCTGGGCATCTTGTTTCGCCGTTCGGTGATGATATCTGCAAGGTAACTCGGTCCGATGAGAATCGCGTCCAACGAAAAGAAAGCTGCGAAGCGATTGGGTTCGGCTGCCAAAGGATTTTCCGAAAGCGCCAACCATACTGAAATACAGATTTGTTCTGCGAACCTGACTCGCCTAGTCCAAAATGGATGCCGTCTCTATAGGCCCAGCTCTAGACCAGCCAATAATGTCCGAAAATGGACACTTGCATTCCGGCTGCGGACACCAAACTCCGAATCAGGCTTCCTATGAATCCCTATTTTACTTTGTTTTCAATGTGATACGCCTCTCAATTTCTGGCGTTAGGATTGCATAATCGATTAGCGATGGATATCGCGCGCCCAGAATTTAAGAAGCAAAAACGACGCCGGCTAGTAATCTCGGCAGCCATCGGCATCTTATGCGTCGTTGCAGTGACAGTTGGAGTCTCCCGGCTCAAACCAGCAGCTCCCGAACTTGAGCGAAGCACCGTTTGGACCGACACGGTCAAGCACGGCGTAATGCTTCGGCAAGTCCGGGGTCTCGGGACGCTGGTTCCAAGCCAGGAGTTCATTCGTCAAATCCCAGCGGAGACCGAAGCTACCGTAGTTCGCATACGCATGCTGCCCGGGTCTAGAGTCACGGCGAGCGATGTCCTGATGGAAATGAGCAACCCGCAAGTCGAACAGGCTGCGGTCGACGCCAAGCTTCAATTGAAGGCTGCGGAAGCTCAACTTCAAAGCTTGCGAGTAACTCTGCAAAGCAATCTCATGACCCAGAAGGCTGGCGCAGCAACTGTAAACGCCGATTACAGCCAGGCCAAACTACAGTCTGACACCGATAAGGCGCTTTATGATCTCGGTGTGATTTCAGGACTCGCATACAAGAATTCCAAGAGCAAGGCAGATGAACTCACCACGCGGAACAACATTGAAGTCGAACGGCTGGACATCAACCTAAAGGCAATTGTGTCGCAAATGGCCGAGCAGCAGGCCAGGGTGGATGAGATGCGCGCGCTCGCCGAGCTCAAGCAAAACCAGTTGGACGCGTTGAAAGTTCACGCCGGAATTGAAGGGATTCTAACTGAGTTGCCCCTGCAAGTTGGTCAACACGTGCTGCCGGGCACAATGCTGGCGAAGGTCGTTCAGCCCAACCATCTCAAAGCAGAGTTGAAAGTTCCGGAGACGCAAGCACGTGACATACAGATGGGCCAGGCGGGACTGATCGACACTCATAACGGAACTATATCCGGGACTGTAAGTCGTATCGATCCAGCCGTACAAAATGGAACCGTCACCGTGGACGTAACGCTGACCGGCGAACTACCCAAAGGCGCACGGCCGGAGTTGAGCGTCGACGGAACCATCGATCTTGAGCAGTTGAACAACGTTCTTTATGTTGGCCGCCCGGCTTTCGGACAAGAAAACAGCACCATCAGCTTGTTTAGACTCGACGCTGACGGCAAGGGAGCGGTGCGCGTTCCGGTAAAAGTTGGGCGCGCTTCCGTGAATTCAATTCAAATTCTTGAAGGGTTGCATGAGGGCGACACCGTCATCCTCTCCGACATGTCGCGCAACGATAATACCGACCGCATTCGGCTTGATTAACTCTCAGACGAGGCATAACCCTATGACCGAGGCAGGACAAACACTAATCCAGATTGAAGACATGACCAAAACCTTCTTTACAGACGAGGTTGAGACCCACGCTCTGTCCGGGGTCCACCTGACGATTCGCAAAGGTGAGTATGTAGCGATGTCCGGACCCTCGGGATGCGGCAAAACTACGCTGCTCTCGATCATCGGCCTGCTCGACACACCGACTGCTGGAGGGTATCGGCTGAATGGCCAACCTGTGGAGCACCTTGATTTTGCCGCGCGCGCGCGCATTCGCAATCAGGAGATTGGTTTCATTTTCCAGAGCTTCAATCTAATCGGCGATCTCACCGTGTATGAGAATGTTGAACTGCCGCTTACCTACCGCCACAAAATGCCTTCCGTAGAGCGTAAGAACCGCGTTATGGAATCGCTGGAACGGGTCGGCATGGCGCACCGTGTTCACCATTACCCCGCGCAGCTCTCCGGCGGTCAGCAGCAGCGCGTGGCAGTTGCCCGAGCCCTCGCCGGACATCCTTCCATCCTGCTCGCCGATGAGCCAACTGGAAATCTCGATTCGCGGAACGGCGAAGCCGTCATGGAATTGCTGAAAGAGTTGCACAACGAGGGAGCGACCATCTGCATGGTCACGCACGATCCTAGGTTCGCCAAGCAGGCGCAGCGTGAGCTTCATCTTTTTGATGGCAAGGTCGTGGCCGAACAAGAACTGTACAAACTGCTGCAGGATGCACATGCATGAACGGCATGTTCACGGGTCTTCGCCCTGCGTGCGCCGTGATGCGATGAGAAAGATTTCCTATCCAGGTCAGTTCCGGCAGCTTCTGGCGTGTTTCTTGATTGGCGTCACCGGCGCCGCGCGCGCTCAGACCAGCGCGCCAGTCTCGTACGATATGCCAAAGTCGAAGAATCCCTTCGCCGCATATTCGGCGAGCAAGGTAGCGCCGATCCAGCTCACCAACTCACCGCTGATCACTCAGCTGATTCGTGATGGCAAGCTTTACTTGTCGCTCAAAGATGCGATTCGGTTAGCCCTTGAGAACAATCTGGACTTGGCCATCGCACGGTATACCCTGCCAATTGCCAGCACGGACGTACTGCGCACTCAGGCTGGCGGTATTTTTCGTGGCGTGAATACCGGTGTTGTACAGGGAACCCCGGGCGGCGGTGTTGGAGGTTTTGGAGCGGGGGCTCCCGGTGGTGGCGCAGGCGGCACAACCGGCGGCGCTGGAGGCGCTGGTGCGGGCGCGTCTGGCCTGGTGTCGTCGACCTTGGGCACCGGCGCCCCGGTGGCTTCATATGATCCGGTAATCACCGCAGTTGTGGGTGCGGAGCATCAAACCACCCCCTTGCCTAGCCTGCAAATTTATGGTGTGCAGTTGCTGCAACTCAATACAGGACAGGCCAATATTAACTACAGTCAGGCCTTCTCGACCGGCACCAGTATCTCTTTCGAATTCGATAACAACCGCCAGACTACAAACAGCCCGCTCTTTAACATATCTCCAGCACTGAGCGCGCAGTATCGTTTTACGCTTCAACAGCAATTGCTCTCCGGATTCGGTTTCGGTCCTAACCTGCGCTATCTTCGCATCGCAAACAATGACAAGAAGATTTCTGATATCGCCTTCAAAAGCCAAGTCATTGCCACGATTACCCAGATTGAAAATATCTACTGGGACTTAGTGAACGCGTATGAGCAGGCGCAGGTTAACGAGCAGTCCGTCGCCTTCGCACAACAGTCGCTCGACAATGCAAGGAAGCAGTTTCAGTTGCAGAGCATTCCTGAGATGGACGTGATGCGCTCCGAGGCTGAGGTGTCGAGACGCGATCAGGACCTCACTCTCGCGCGCACGAGCCTGCAATTGCAGGAACTGCTCATAAAGAACGCGTTGACCAGGAGCCTTGACGATCCTGTGCTTGAAGCAGTTGGCGTTATTCCAACAGATCGCCTCCAGGAAGTCCAGCCGCCGACGGCCCATTCCGTCCAGGATTTGATTGCTCAGGCGCTGCGAGACCGCCCGGAATTTGCCCAGTCCGATCTCGATCTGACTAATCGCCGGATCAGCAGTAAAGCTGTCAGGAATGCCTTGTTGCCCTCCCTCTCACTCGTGGGGTTTTACGGAGGGTCTGGATTAGCAGGCCCTCTAAACCCCGCCTATAACCCTGCACTCACTGGAGTTCCCAACGTTTCCACCGTGCCCATCGACTACTCGGGAGCGCTACAAAATTCATTCAACAACACAGCGCCCGATTACTACATCGGTCTTAACCTGAGCATTCCCATCCGAAACCGCGTGGCCAAAGCGGACCAATACCGTTCCGAGCTTGAATACCGTCAGGCTGAGTTACGGCGCGAGGAGTTGAAGAAGCAGATCAGAATCGAAGTGCGCAACGCCGAGTACGCGCTGCAACAGACGGCTGCTCGCGTGGATGCTGCGCGAAAGGCTCGCGATCTGGCGCAGCGCACCTTCGAGATCACAAAAAAGGAGCAGGATCTCGGCGCGGGCTCGATTTTCCAGACGGTGACCGCTCAGCGCGATCTCTCGCTCTCCGAGCTCGATCTGTTCTCAGCCATGACGGTCTACGAAAAGGCCAAGGTTGAGCTGGACCGTGCCACCGCAAGTACTTTGGCGCATAATGGAATCGAGATCCAGGACGCTATAAAAGGCACCGTCAGCATTCCTGCTCCTTAAGTCATGCCAACAACGGCGAAGCTGCGAGATACCAGTGTCCCCGTCCTCAGTAAGAGCGGGGTCAAGACGGCCCGGATTCTCGCGGCAGATGACCAGCAGGACATACTCGAAGCCATCGAACTGCTGCTCAAGCCGCAGGGTTACAAGGTTGACTCAGCGCGTTCCCCCGAGTTAGTTCGGGAGGCACTGAAACACTGCGCCTACGACGCGGTATTGATCGACCTGAATTACACTCGCGATACCACTTCCGGCCGCGAAGGGCTTGATCTGCTCTCCGAAATCGTTGCGATCGACAGCACGTTGCCGGTCATCGTGATGACCGCATGGGGCAATGTGGAATTAGCAGTGGAAGCCATGCGCCGTGGCGCCCGTGATTTTATCCAGAAACCATGGGACAACGCGCGCCTGCTCGCCATTCTACGCACGCAGATCGAGTTGCATCGTGCCTTAGAAAAATCGGAACGCCTGGCGGCGGAAAACCGACTGCTCAACGCCCCGGGAGGTTCTGAGTTTATTGCAACGGCACCCTCCATGTTGCCCGTGCTTGAAACGATGGCCCGCATTGCGCCATCCGAGGCCAACGTCTTAATTACCGGCGAGCATGGCACTGGCAAGGAGGTTATTGCACGCAGGGTTCACGCGCTGTCGCTTCGGGCGGCGCGACCTTTTGTGGCTGTAAATACAGGAGGACTCGCTGAAGCTCTGTTCGAGAGCGAACTCTTCGGCCATGTCAAGGGCGCATTCACTGACGCGCGTACCGACCGCATCGGCAGGTTTGAATTGGCGGATGGCGGCACTATCTTTCTCGACGAAATCGGCAATGTCCCCCTGCGCCAGCAGGCCAAGCTGCTGCGTGTGCTTGAGTCAGGAGAGTTGGAACGCGTTGGTTCCTCGCGTACGAGGCGGGTCGATGTCCGAGTGTTGGCGGCAACCAATGCCGATCTGACAACCGCGTCTCAAAGCGGCGAATTCCGGGAAGACTTGCTGTTCCGGCTGAACACGGTGGAAATCCACCTGCCGCCCTTGCGCGACCGCCGGGAAGATATTCCTGTGCTCGCCATGCATTTTCTTAAGCAATACGCTTCGCGGTACCGGCGTGAGATTAAGGGTCTTGATCCCGTTGCGCTGCAACTCCTCACACAGCATTCCTGGCCGGGCAACGTTCGCGAATTGGAGCACGCGGTCGAACGTGCGGTCCTGATGTGCGTTACCGAGCAGATTCAACCCGCCGATTTGGGCCTAGGCATGCAGCGCACCGCTTCACAAAATCTCGAAGAATTGAGTCTGGAGGCAGTTGAGACTATTCTGATTCGTAAAGCACTTAGGCGCTTTCAGGGCAACGTAACTCAGGCTGCGGAAGCACTGGGCTTGAGTCGCGGTGCGCTGTACCGGCGAATGGAAAAGTATGGGCTCTAGCCCACGAGCAAGCGAACCTACACATCGGATTCCGGGAACATCACATCGAGCTCCGCTCGGGAGGCGCATTACAGGCCTTTCTCTGCTCCTTATTACACCTGGTCTCCTTGTCAGTGCGGTTCTGGTTTGGTTTCAACATTGGTCGCTCGCAGCGAAGTTGGGTTTGGTGGGCACGGAGGCTCTACTTTGTTTCCTCATCGGAGCAACTCTGCGCGATCGCATCATCCGCCCCTTACAAACATTAGCTAATGTTGTCGGGGCATTGCGCGAAGAGGATTATACGGTCCGTGCTCGCATAGCGGCACCCGATGATGCGTTAGGCGAACTCTCGCTGGAAGTAAACGCGCTGGCTGATCTTCTTGCCCAAAACCGCACCGGGGCCCTCGAGGCCAACGCACTCGTACAGCGTGTGGTCGAGGAGGTGGAAATTCCGATTTTCACCTTTGATCCAGCCCAAAAAGTGCGGCTCGTGAATTCTGCGGGGCAGAGACTTCTGCAACAGTCCAGTTCGCAATTGCTAGGCAGAACCGCCGCGGAGCTGGGGCTGGAGAGTTCTCTATCTTGCGAGAACGAAACGCTTGTGTCTCTTTCTTTTGCGGGTGGCGCCCGATGGTTCGTCCGGCGCTGTGCCTTTCGCCAGCAAGGAGTTCCGCACACTTTGGTTGTGCTCTCGGACGTAAGTCGCGCTCTGCGGGAAGAAGAAAGGCAGGCGTGGCAACGTCTGATTCGAGTGATCGGGCATGAATTGAACAACTCGCTGGCTCCGATCAAATCGATTGCCGGCAGCCTGAATGCACGGTTGTCAGCAACGAATCTTGATGCGGAACATCGTCGGGATTTTGAACGAGGCTTAGAGATCATCGAGAATCGGGTCGCCTCGCTGAACCGCTTCCTGCAAGCCTATCGCCGGTTGGCACAGATGCCTCCGCCTCTGCTGCGCGAATGTTCGATTTCAGCCCTCATAAAGCGCGTAATCGTGCTCGAAGATCGCGTCAACGTCATAGCGATTCCCGGCCCCGAAGTAGTCATAACCGCGGACTCCGATCAACTCGAACAGATGCTGATTAATTTGCTGCGCAATGCAGCCGAGGCCGTGCTCGAATCTCCGTCGGAGCTTGCCGCGGAACGATCGAACGGATCGGCTAGTTGTGCAGGAAACTCTCAGTTACCGATTATCCTCACGTGGAATCTCGACAAGAACAACGTCGTCCTCACAGTAGAAGATAGCGGACCCGGACTTATGAATCCCAGCAATGCGTTCGTTCCCTTTTACACTACGAAGCCAACCGGCAGCGGCATTGGGCTTCTTCTCTCTCGCCAAATCTGCGAGGCGCATGGTGGTTCACTGGAGTTGACGAATCGACTGGGGAAGCAGGGCTGTGTCGCAACGGTTGTCTTGCCAAAAACATCCAACATCCGCAATGGCCTGACCTACGGGCAGGAAGCGGGTGAAGATCAAGAAGCCACAAGGAAAAGTCTGATTATCTGAGTAATTCTCGCGTAAATGGATCGCGACGATGCGGCCACGGATACAGGCTTGTCTTCGGCATTAGCTCCGAGTTAGCCCACCAGGCCGCGGGAACTTTGACGATTGGTCAACACATTGAGCTAAAATATAGACACTAGGTTGCTGGGTTTCCGGCCCGCAGCCGTTTCTTTCAGGAGTAACTGTAATGGCGACTGCTCCGGTTATCGAAAACTTCCAATTTCAGGCAGAAACCGCTCAACTGCTCAATTTGATGATTCATTCTCTCTATACACAGAGAGAGATTTTTCTGCGAGAGCTGATTTCGAATGCTTCTGACGCGCTGGACCGATTGCGATTCGAAGCCCTGACTAATACGGGGTTAGTTCCTGCTGGTCATGAATACGAGATACGGCTTAAGCCGGATCTAACCGCCCGAACTTTGACTGTTAGCGACACCGGAATCGGGATGAGCCGCCAGGAACTTATCGACCATATCGGAACCATTGCGCGCTCAGGCACACAGGAGTTACGAAAGCGCGTGAAAGAGTCACAATCGGCAGAAGCCTTCGCCGAGTTGATCGGGCAATTTGGAGTGGGTTTCTATTCTGCTTTCATGGTGTCCGACCGCGTAGTAATTGTCACACGTCGCGCCGGCGAAGCTTCTGCCACTCGATGGGAGTCTACCGGAAATGGCGCCTATACTCTGGCCGACGCGGAAAAGCCGAACTCCGGAACGGACATCACTCTTCACTTGAAGAAACCAGATGCCGAGAATGGAATCGAAGACTATACCGACCGTTGGAAGCTGGCGATGATTGTTCATAAGTATTCGGATTTCATCGCCTATCCCATCATCTATCAAGGCCCGGCACAGGAACCCGGCGAAGACGACACCAAAGAAATCAAGATCGAAACCAAAACGTTGAACTCCATGAAGCCGATTTGGACGCGAGGCCGATCGGAAGTTAGCGACAGCGACTATAAAGACTTTTACAAGCATCTCTCCAGCGACATGACCGAACCGCTGAAAGTGCTGCCGTTAAAGGCTGAAGGAGCGTTCGAATACGAAGCGTTGCTCTTTATTCCTTCCCATGCTCCCTACGATCTTTTCTACCACGCTGCAGAATCAGGCTTAAGGCTTTATGCCAGACGTGTGATGGTGATGGATAAGTGCGAGGAGCTGCTTCCCCGATATCTACGATTCATTAAGGGGGTGGTCGATTCCAGCGACCTGCCGTTGAATATTTCGCGGCAAAGACTGCAGCAGGATCGCCATATTTCACAGATACGCAAATGGTTAACGCGCAAAGTGCTGGACACGCTTGCAGAAATGAAGGAAAAAGAACCGGACAAGTACCTGACGTTCTGGGGTGAATTTGGTAAAGCGATGAAAGAAGGAGTTGGATCCGACTACGATAACAAGGACAAACTGCTCCCGCTCCTGTTATTCGAGTCTTCCAACGACCCGACAAAGCTCTCGACTTTAAAGGAGTACGTGGAAAGGTTGAAGCCGGAACAATCCGAGATTTTCTACCTGACCGGGGAATCTCGCAAAGTGATCGAGAACTCGCCTCACCTCGAAGCACCCAGGCAACGGAGCTATGAGGTGCTTTTCCTCACCGAGCCGGTCGACGAACTACTGGTGCAGTCCCTTTATGAATTTGAAGGGCACAAATTGAAATCGGTCACGAAAGGCAAGGTACATTTTGGGACCAATGAGGAGCAGAAGGCCCAGGAAGAGCAGATCAAAAAGAAGGAAGAGGAATATTCTGCATTTCTTCAGGCCAGTCAAAAGAAGTTGGACCAGTACATCAAGCAGATTCGCCTTTCCACTCGTTTGGTCGCTTCTCCAGCATGTCTGGTGACGGAAGAGCATGAATATAGTCCGCACTTAGAGCGCCTGCTTCAGAAGGGTAAGGGTGGAGGTCCCAAACAGCGCCGTATCATGGAACTAAACCCAGAGCATCCTCTCATTGGGCGTCTGTACGAGCGTTTCAAAACTAACTCCGAGGATTCCGCAGTCGGTGATTCAATGGAGATCTTGTTCGATCTAGCTTTGCTGTCCGAGGGATCGGAAGTTGCCGACCCGGTCCATCTTAATCTGCTAACTATGGAGTTGCTGCAAAAGGTAGTTTAGATACCTATCCCATTGTGATGGGGGCAGCTATATACTTCAGTCCTACCTAGCCTATTACTCATGGATGCATATGGCGTGGCCTACTCACGGAGTATACTCGCACGACCATGAGCACGTCATTGGCTGATAACTCTATGCGCTCGCCTCTGTATGAGTTATTAGTGCCTCTGTTGACTTGGACATTAATCATCCTGCTGATAGTTGTGTCGGTCACAACGCTTGCGCCTCCGACACCGGTTGCAGCAACGGCGGCGTTAACAGACTTCTCAGCCGACCGAGCTTTGATACATGTGCGGGTCATTGCACAAACAGCCCATCCAATTGGAACTGACGCTAACTCTACAGTAAGGGTATACCTGCTGGCTCAGCTCACGGCGCTCGGCTTGAACCCGCAGGTGTTTTCCTCTGTCGGAGTTCAGGCCAGGAACAGAACTGCGGCTATCGGCAACACACAAGACATCGTCGGCCGGCTGTCTGGAACGGCAGGCCCTCAGGCCATCATGTTGGTGGCCCATTACGACTCGACTTATCGAGGTCCTGGGGCGGCCGACGACGGCGCCGGCGTGGCCGCTATCCTCGAGGCAGTTCGTGCGTTGCGGGCAGGCCCTGCATTAAAAAATGATGTAATTGTTCTTTTTACCGACGGCGAGGAGGTCGGTTTGCTGGGTGCGGATGCTTTTGCTTTCTCTCATCCCTGGATGAAAGACGTTGGGCTGATCATGAATTTTGAGGCGCGCGGCAATCAGGGGCCTTCCCTTCTTTTCGAAACCAGCGCCAACAATAGTTCTCTAATCCGGGCTGTCGCCGAATCCGCATCCCATCCGATCGGCTCGTCATTTTTTTATGCTCTGTACAAATTGTTGCCCAACGATACGGACTTCACGGTTTTTCGCTCATTGGGAACGCCTGGATTAAACTTCGCATTTGGGGAGGGTCTTGAAGCATATCACTCGCGCCTAGATACTGCGGATAATTTAAGCCTTGCGTCTTTACAGCACCAAGGCTCCTATACGCTTGATCTCGCCCGGCATTTTGGGCAGAGTGAATTGAGTCACTTTAAGCAGCGTCGTGGCGACAACGTGTTTTTTGACCTAATCGGCAGCGAGTTCATCACCTACGGAGAACGATGGATTTTGCCCGGTGAAATTTTCGTTACTCTTCTTTTGACTTTGACGATCCTTCTTCATACTCGCAAATCGAAACTGTCAGTAGCAAAAGTTCTGCTCGCGTTGCTCCCCTGTGTGGCAATTCTACTTGCTATTCCGATGGTGCTCGGGCTTTGTGGCTGGAGCCTTATCTCATCGATCGCGACTCATCGAATCACAAGTGATTCTTTACCGAATGCTTATCTGCTGATCGGCTTTATTCTTATCGGAGCTTGTACTGGAAGTTTGTTATTGGTGATCTTTCGTAAGCGCTTCAGCATCTTGGATCTCTCACTGGCAGGATTAATTTGTACATGCGTTCTCAGTTGGGTCATCGCACTTGCATTACCGGGCGGCAGCTACCTACTGTTGTGGCCGCTACTGTTTATGACCGCTGGAGTGCTGTCTCTTGTGCTCGCCGGGAAAACACTGGAATCACGGTTTTCGGGCATGGCAAGCCTTGCCGGGTTAGTTATTGCTATCTTGTTGTTTGCTCCCTTGGCAAAGTTGTTGTATTTATTCCTCACTCTCGACCTGGTAACGCTAGTTGCTGTCGGGTTGCTCTTGGGGCTTTTGTTACTCATCTGCATGCCCATTATAAATTTAGCCGTGCCTCGAGTCGGGTGGCGACCGATAGTGCTGTCTTTGTTGGCTGCTGCACTGATTTGTGCTGGCGCAGGAATCCACTTGTCGCACTACAGCCAAGAACATCCGCGCCATGACACTGTTCTTTACAGTCTGAACGCAGACGATAACAGTGCCGTTTGGATCAGCTTCGACCACTCAGTCGATGATTGGACCGCACAGTTTTTTTCCCAGCAGCCACCCGAGTCGAAGCCGGAGCCGAATTACCTAGGGGGCTCTTTAAAGAAGGTACTCTCGGCTTCGGCGACTGCGCAGAGACTTCCGCCGCCCCTAGCCGAAATCGAGACAAATGAGAAGAGTGGCGATGTTTACCGGATCAAGATGAAAGTTCGATCTCAAAGAGACGCCTCAGCTATTTACTTGAAGTTTGGCACGGACAGCCAACCACTCTCAGTGAGAGTTGGGGCTCGGGAAGCCACTTTTCGACCGGATTCCGGTCCGACTGCTATTAGGCTATACGGAATAGGCGCTCAAGGCATCGAACTCGATCTAACCATACGAGCGCGTTCCGGTGTTTCGTTTTGGCTTATGGACGAATCAACGGGTTTGCCAATGGAAGCGCGACCACGGCCTTCTGACTTTATGGCAGACTTTATGGCAGGTGATGGAAGCGATGTAACGTTTGTTTGCAGAAAGTATTCGCTGTAGGCAATTAGATAAATAAGTCTAATCGGTTTATCCGTCACTTCTTATCCGCTTTTTATAATTTATGCCATGACTGAGTGGCACCTCAGTTTTGTTTCAGGCTCATGGTAGCTTCGGCAATCAGCGTGACGTGGCCGCCCACATCAATGCCATCCTTCCCAGCTTCTCCGTGAATCTCTACGTGCAACAGACTACGGCGGCCCATCTTTGTCCCTTGCTCGCTGACAAAGTGTGTGCCAGCAGTCTTAGAGATCAGACTGTATCGCATCATAAATGCCGCCAACGGGCCGGTGGAACTTCCGGTCGCTGGATCTTCTGGCATGCCGTATTCAGGAGCGAACATTCGCGAGTAAGCTCCCTCTGGCGTGGGTGCGAATACGAAAACAATCACCGGTTCTCGATCCTGGCCCTTTAAGACTTTGATTCCGCCCATGTCGAGCCACGCCCCGATCGACAGCTTCTTTGTTTCTGACTGCGATCAGCACAGTAGGATTGCCGGCGCTCACCAGTTGCGGGACGATTTCCAGAATGTCCGTTTGCGTGAGACCCAGCACGTTTGCACATAACATTGGGTCGTAGCATCTTCCAAACTCAATAGGAGGCGTTCGCAGCCAAATCATGGTTCTCTCGCCCGTCTGAACCCGGATAGGGACCGGCCCGACGTTCTCTTCCAGGCAAACATGCTCGATTCCAGCCGCGATCTTTCCTTCGTGCAGCAATACAAAGCCGGTGCCAATCGTAGGATGTCCCGCGAAACTCAGTTCGCGTCTGGGGGTGAAAATTTGCACACGCGCCGCGCAATCCTTTCGCACGGAAGGAAAGACGAAGGTCGTCTCCGAAAGATTCAGTTCCCGGGCAATTTTTGCCATCGTGATGTCATCGAGCCCAGTAGCATCGGGAAAAACAGCGAGGGAATTTCCTTCCAAGGGGCGGTCCGTGAAGACGTCGACCACGTAGTAGCGGTAGGAACACGCATTGCTTATCACAATTTCTCCTTACTCCAACTCCGCGATAAGATCGATTTCCACACAAGCGCCGAATGGAATTTGTGCGACGCCAAAGGCAGCACGGGCGTGCTTGCCCCTTTCGCCGAAGACCTCGCCAAGTAACTCAGAAGCTCCGTTGGCGACGAGATGCTGTTCAGTAAATCCCGACGAACTATTGACGAGCACGAGCAACTTGACGATGCGCTTGATACGGTCCAGGTCGCCGGTTGCGGCATCCAAGGTTGCCAGCAGGTCGATGGCAATCGAGCGTGCTGCTTCCTTGCCCTGTTGAGTACTGATGCCGTCACCAAGTTGTCCGACCCATGGCTTGCCGTCTTTCTTGGCGATGTTACCGGACACGAACAGAAGCTTACCGCTTTGTACGAACGGAACAAATGCAGCCACGGGAGCTGTAACTGCCGGAAGAGAAATGTTAAGTGCTTTCAATGTTTCGTATGCAGACATGGCTTTCTCCTAAGCGGGTTCGCATGAGCGAGCGCCGTTGTGATATTTGAAGGGACGTTGTTAATCGGGACCACGCGATCAAGTTTTCCCATTTTTTTTGGCATTCGTGCTAGGTTAACATGCTAGGCTAAGAAGTTGATTAGCTAAATTACTATATGGATGCAGAATTGTTGTTCCGGGCTCTTGGCAATGATAAACGGTTGCTAATTTTACGCTGGTTGAAGGATCCTCGTAAGCATTTTCGTCCTCAGGTGGATGGTGATCTGATTAGAGATGGGGTTTGCAGTGTGTTTATTGCAGAAAAGCTGGGAGTGGCACAACCCACAGCTGGTGAGCATCTAAAGATCCTGTCGCAAGCGGGATTTCTGCGGGCCAAGAGGATCAAGGGCTGGGTCTTCTATCAACGTGACGAACCAGCGATTCGGCGATTGAAGAAGGCAATGATAGACAAAGTCTAGAAACATCACGGTCTGGTGTCATTTGTAGTTGAATGACCGAGATGGCCGATTGTTAAGACCGGCACGCAAAATTTCTGCGAGAGACACCGCCGCGTCTAATCTCACAGACTGTTGCACCGTGACGGTTCAATCTGTACAGCCGGTATATCTTGGTCTCGGTTCCTATCTTACCTCGCTTGGAACACAAACCTCCTTGGGTGCGTACACCGGATCGGTTCCGTACTGTGCTGGCCTTACTTCTTTTCCCGTCATCACAAATTGCTCCACTCCACGCAGCAAGCGGTCGATATAGACCTCGATACTCTTGCCAAAGTACATTTGCACATAGCTCTTCTTGGTCGTTTCGAGCAGGTGGGACTCCAGGATGGGAGTGATCATGATCGACAGCTCACTTTGGGCTTCCCCGAGGCAGCGTATGTCCCAACAGGTCCACGACGCCTTTCTCGGGGGAGGACCAGTTTGCATATCGTAGCCTTCCCCCTCCCTCCAGTACATGAAGTCGCGTTCCACATAAAGGCCGCTGTAGTAGGTGAGGCCGTCCCTGGAGCCCACGCCGGGCCATTTGTAGATGGGTGCGTGTTCCCGGACGTAGGCATGGTACTTGGGGAGATGACCCCGCTTGGAAATCACCTTCCAGATGTCGGCAGCAGGTGCCTGAATAACTCGGGTCAAGCGGACTTGCTCGCCCAACTCCCGACCTTGCTTCGCGAGGTCAGCTTCAAATTGTCGTTTTTCTATTTCGTTCATGACCTACTTCCGGATGTGGGGCAGGTGATCTTAACGTCAAACCACAGTGGCGGCTGCTTCGCGATGGCGGCCGACGGGTTCCACGGCGACAGGACACATCTTCAGCAGCAGGGCGTTCCACGAAGTTCCTGTTGCCACCCCGTACACGACCAGGTAGCTATTGGGGAATGCCTGCTTCGAGCTGAGGTCCCTCAAATTCCGGATAAGATCCACATCTCCCAAGTGCCCGCCCTTCCCCATATTGTCAAAAAACACCTTCTTCAACGAAATTCCGAGCTGCTTCGCATAGTATTGCCAGACGAACGGTGTGGTGTTGAGAGGAACAAGAACCGAGATATCGTCGAAGCTCAGACCGTGCTTGCGCAAGAGTTTGTGAATAAGAGAAGATCCCACGTCCACAACCTTCTGCTGGTTTTTCGTGTCCATGAAACTGTTGACGCTATCAATTCTGCCGTCGGTCTTGCCGATACCGTCAATTATTTCCAGAGGACCGGGGCCGCCGGAAATCAACATCAGGCCCTGACCATCTCCGATGAATACAGACCCACCCATCAACCGCTTCTGGTTTCGTTCGAAGTAATTCGAAGACAGGATCAGAACCTTGTCTGCCCCGCCGTACCCGACCAACAGCTTGGCGAGATTAACCGCAGTGAATGATCCAGTGCACTCCTGTTCCACATTGAAAACGATTGCGTTCGTCATGTCCATTTTTTGCTGCAGGTAATAAGGGACGTTGACGCACTCCTCGTCTGAATGTAAGGACCACGGATCCCCCGTAGAAACCGAGTTTCCGTGGGCATAGATTATGTAGCTGATCTCGGCAGGGCGGGCCACTCCCGAGGCGAACATCTTTGTTACCATTTCCACAAAAATGTCGGCCTCGGTTCTTCTATCACCCGCAAACATGCCCGACATCGACTCCCAGTCTTCGATGAGTTTCTGCTTAGGGAAGATGCCCCCACGCAGCTTTTGGGATATCTTCGTCAAGTCCCGTTCGCTCAATCCTCCATCGGACAAGATATCCGAAATGGTGATCTTAGCTTTTGGAACAAAGTAGTCGAGATGCACGATAAATGACTTCATGTCGCTGACCTATGCCAGTGACCGCTTTACGCCGCAGCCGCAGCACCGAATGGCGTACCGCGAGTTGTGCTCTTCAGCAGCCGGTTGATTCCATAGTTATCCTTGCCTGCTACGAGCACGGCGCCATACTTATCCAGGGACAGCGCGGCACCGTACTCCTCAATCATCGTGGTGTCAGGATAGATCTTGACGTAGGGTGGTACATAGCGGGAAGCAAAACCGAGTCTGAGCACGTTTGCGTCCGCGTCATTCGGATTCGAAGCGTGACAGAGCGTCGACCAGAACATAACAAACTGACCGGCCTTCATCGGAATGGTCACCTTCTTAGACTCCTCGGGCTTTACATTGGGATCAATGAGAAGCTCCTCGTAGGCGTAGCCGAAGAAGCCGCTGCGAACACCATCCTTTATGGTTCGGTTGACCCGATTAAGATCATAGGTCATCTTCTTCATTTCGTCGTAAAGCATTTTCTTGTGCGTTCCCGGCTGGAACTTGAGGCACGCGGTTTTCTCGGAAGCTTCCGTAAAAGCCGTCCACACCGTGACAGTTCCTCCGAAACCGGTCTCGGGCCATATGATCTGGGGCTTTCCGGAGGCCATAGCGAAGGTGTCTGCCTGATGCCAGTCAGTTCCCTCGTCGCCGCCGTACTTGGGAAAGAACTCCGTGCGCCAGCACAGGATATCTGGACCCAACGCGCTCTTGAGCTTGTTCACAATTTCAGGCCGGGCAACATGTTGGGCAAGAAATGGAACGTCTAAGTGCCGGTCATAATTGGCGATGTTATTCGGCCCAGAGTGCATGTCGATATCATAGATAGCGTGGGACCGATCGAAGACCTGGCGTCGGGCCTTGTTCCAGATCTGTTCCATTTCCTCCGGCTGGTATAAGGTGAAAGGTCCAACATAGCCGTTCGTCTCGAAAAACGCCTGTTCGGCATCAGTGAGGGCAAAGGGCTCAACATTCGTGGCAGTGACAGCAGTAGTAGTCATATTTTTTCCTTTAAGTGTTAGCCTCTTCTGGTTACCGAATAATCGTTCCTTATGCCGCTGTAGTAGACTCAGCCACAGTATCTTGCTTCAGCCTTTGCTGCTCCTCAGTCACCAAGAACGCCAGTTTTGACACCGTGGTCTTATCCTCTGAGAAAAGCGACAGATCGAAGCGGGTTCCGAAAGTTTCGTTGATCTGAGTTACAACTTGGATGGCCATCAATGAATGACCGCCCATATCGAAAAAATCATCCTCAAGGCCAACCTGAGGAACGTGGAGGGCTTCGGCAACGAATGCTCCTATCACGATCTCTGCGGTCGACCGCTGACGGCTCTGGGGCTTTGCGCCGTTGTGCCCGTTTTCATTTTGAAGCGCGATACGATCAACTTTTCCATTTGGATTCAAAGGTACCTCCCTGATTTTTACAAATGTGTTCGGAACCATATTTTTTGGCAGCTTTAGCCGAGCGTATCGCCTCAAGTCCTCTTCAGCACTGCCCCATTCCGCGTCTGAGACCGATTCTTTTGGAATTACATAGGCGACGATACGCTGATCGCCTAACTCGACTTCCTTAACCAACACGATGGCTTCCTGCGTCTTGGAGTGCTGCCGAAGGACAGTTTCGATCTCTTCCAGCTCGACCCGGATGCCATGAACCTTGACCTGATAGTCCACGCGACCCACATACTCGAAGTTGCCATCTTTCGCCAGCCGGCCTAGGTCTCCCGTGCGATACAGAAGCTCTGACTTTCGACCAAGCTTAACTTTGACGAACTTTTTCTTTGTCAGTTCGGAGTCGTTGACGTAGCCTTTACCCACGCCTTCTCCCGCAATGCAGAGTTCGCCGATCTCGCCGTCGGCCACGCAGTGCATCTCGGAATCCATCACATAGACTCGGGTATTATCGATGGGAATGCCGATGGGCACTGAACCGGAAACGTAGCGGTTAAAGTCATGTAGCCTATAGTAGGTTGAAACGTCCGAGCATTCAGCGATGCCGTACACATTCACCAACTCAGTTTTGCAGGTCCCGGAATCAACCCAGTCCTTCAATCTAGCTCCGGAAATAGCCTCTCCGCCCAAAAACACAATTCGTAGAGAGTTCAGCTTCCGTCGCACATCTGCGGATTGGTTCTCCACTAAGGTGTAGAATGGACTCGGCGCACAGTTCATCAACGTTATCTTCTGCGCATCGATGGTACTCAGGGCGAGTTCAGGATTGAAATGATTCGCTGCAAGCAAATGGAGCTCTCCGCCGGAAATCAAGGGCATTACCAACGCCCGTTGGGTGAGATCGAAGCTGAAAGAGCTCACCAGAAGCACCTTATCCCGCGACGTTATTTCGAACTGTCTGGTAAACCAGTTCAGCAGGTTTCTCCAACCGCGGTGGTGAACAGCGGCCGCCTTAGATTTACCGGTCGAGCCTGATGTAAAGATTATGTACGCCAAGTCGCTAGGAGCAACGTTCTGTTGCGGATTATCGGAGCTTTCGCGCTCGATTTGCTCCTTGTCGCCGTCGAGGGTAATGACCGAACCGTCGTCTTCCGGGAGTATCTCCAGCAGGGCATTCATCGAAAGCAAATGTTTCAGCTTTATCTCTTGTAGCATCCCGGCAAGGCGCGCTTTCGGATAGCTGGAATCGAAGGGCACGTAGGCTCCACCGGCCTTCAGGATTGCCAGAACTGCGATTACCATCTCGCATGACCGATCCATGCAGATGCCGACGCGCGAGTTCGCTTTCACTCCGCGCTTTATCAAATAGTTAGCGAGTTGATTGGCCTTGCCATTGAGTTCCGAATACGTGTGTGTTGTGCTACCCGACACCATCGCAATTGCATTCGGCGTAGCGGCCACGCGCTGCTCAAATTGCTCGTGAATATATAAATCGACCGCGTAGTCGTCAGAAACACCCTTCTTCATCAGATCTCACCTTTACCGACAGATGCAGCGGATGTACCCTGATGGCTTTGGGCTACCGCTACGCAATTGACTTCATTGTGTGGTTTTACTCTTCAACTCAGCGGCTAATTGTCCCTATTTGCAACAACCTTGAGGCTGGTAAGCAGCTTAGTCATGTGTTCCGATCCGCACAACCTGCTTTTCGCAGAGAAATGGCCTAGCCAAATAGTCGAGGTCTCGACAAATATTCTTTTATCGCTGAAGCGGCTCGGTTACTCTTTAGTAGTCGCTGGCTGTGAAGCGTCGATCTAGCATCCGTAGTAGCGGACGCTCTTGTAACCATCCAATACGCGGCCATTTCATACGGATAGGACACAATATTAGTCATAACCTCCGACATATGAGCGCCTAAAACGCTCCCATTGAAGCTAAACTTACGCTTTACTTTATCTGATACTCTAGCCTTTAGGGTTTGTCACTTGAGACTAGAGGCAAAGCACACCATGCGATGAGTGCTTCAATTCTCTGCTGTTCCGTTTTCGTAAAAAATACGACGCCTGTGTGCAGGTTGGAATCTCTACGTGTGTAATGCTTCCAGAATTATCCTACCCGGGGTCATTATCATGTTGCGCCGAACGCTTTTGCCAGCTGTCCAGTTGCAGGTTGGTCTGATTGTCTCTCATTCGCTTGTCGCCAACTATCTGTGCGACCTTCTTCTCGGGTTAGACATGAATCTTACACCGGTGCTTTTGCAAGATCCGATTACAGCTACCAGTATGCTTCCCGCCCATAGTCAACAGGTGATCCTTTTTGACCTTCACGATCTTCCGTGGCCAGTTAGCACCTACCTGGATGCATTCAACCTAGCGTCGCAAAGCTCTGCTTTCATCGGGTTGGACCAGTCGCGGGAAGTAGGGGAGATAGCGGATTTGTTACTTTCGGGATTTAGCGGCTTTTTGAGCTATGATCAAGTCCCTGACTTGTTGGGTCCAGCGATTGCTTCAGTGGCCAAGGGGGAGACATGGGTAACTCCTGACGTAATGCGGAAATACATGAGAATGACCTCCCATAGGTCTCTTTTGTCCGACTCGGGAACTGAAGTCCTTACCAAGCGGGAAAGCCAGATTCGTGATTTGCTGAAGAAGCGATATTCCAACAAAGAGATTGCTATGCTATTGGGTATCTGCGAGAGCACCGTAAAGTTCCATGTCTCCAACGTTTTGGCGAAATTAAATGCTACCGGCCGTCGAGACCTGACGCCCAATGGGACGGGCACTCTCGTTTTACCTAAGTGTGGGTGACGGTTCAGCTGTGCGAGTGCAATCAATTGGAACGAGTCTAAGGAGGAAGCTGTCGTGGCTAACGATCAAGAGGATAAGACCATTTATAACGTCGTGGTAAATCACGAGGAACAGTATTCCATTTGGCCTGCCTATCGCGAAAATGCGTTGGGCTGGAAAGAGGCAGGTAAAAGCGGGACGAAAGAGGAGTGCCTCGCTTACATCAAGGAAGTATGGACGGACATGCGTCCGCTAAGCTTGCGAAAGAAGATGCAGGAGCAAAAAGTGGGATAGTACTTCTGAACTTCTGTCAGAGTGCGCGAGAGCTTCTTTAATAAACGGAAGTTGCCGAGAAAATGATGGTCTCTGGATCGACGTCATCCCCTACAGCCGTGGATGGCCAAAGCCGTCTGTGGTTTGAGTCTCTGTCTTCGTCACGGGAAAAGGCGCTTCGAGTGTTCTGTTTTCCGTACGCTGGGGGAAATGCCAATATATTTCGCGACTGGCAACGGCATTTTCCGCCAGATATCGATTTATGCCTCGTTCATCTTCCAGGTAGGGGCAAACGCAGTGGTGGGCAGCCGTTTACTCGCCTTGAACCGCTGGTTCAAACTATTGCAGATCTCATTATGCGTGAGCCCCAGTTTCCATATGTTCTGTTCGGGCATAGCGTGGGTGCACTCATCAGTTTTGAACTGGCGCGGGAGTTGCGTCGGAGACGCTTCACTCTGCCCCGGCGGCTCTTTCTCTCCGGTCGCCGGGCTCCCACCACATCCAGCGAGAAAGATCCCGTCTTCAATCTTGCCGATGACGCTTTCATTGCCGAAGTGAAGAGGCTCAACGGTACCCCCAAGGAAGTGCTCGAACATCCAGAAACCAGAAGACTTTTTCTACCTGTGCTTCGAGCTGACTTCGAGATTGATGATACTTATGAGTACTATTCCGAAGAGCGGCTTTCGTGTCCTATCACCGTTTATGGTGGACTACAGGACCGGGATATTTCTCTGGAAAGTCTGCGCGCGTGGGAGGAACAGACCTCTGCCGATTGCAAACTGAGAATGTTCCCTGGGGATCATTTTTTTCTGCTGAGTCCCGAGGCTGGCTTCGTCGATGTTTTTCGACGAGATGCAGTCAGTATCCTGCGGTATCCCGCGCAAGCGGTCTGAGACTCCTCCAGCTTCAGTGTGCATCAGCCAACCAACCTGACATCTTGTAGGGGCGATAAAAGGAGACTTCCACTGCGCCCCCAGCGATCGGCTCATCCTTCTCGCAAAGCCACGATCGGATCTACCTTAGTGGCTCGGTAAGCAGGAATAAAGCTGGCCAGGAAGGACACCATGAGCAAGATCAGGGCAACGGAAAGAAACACAACTGGATCAATGGGATGAACGCCGTAGAGCAGAGTTGCAATCATTGGGGCGGTGGCCACCGCCACAACTAACCCAGCCGAGACACCGGCGCCAGCAAGGAATATACCCTGCCTCAAGATCAATTTTAAAATGTGGTCCCGCCGGGCTCCCAGAGCCATGCGGATTCCAATCTCGTGCGATCGTTGGCCGACCATATAAGCTAGCAACCCATAAATTCCAATGGAAGCCAAGAGGAGCGCAAGAGCCGCAAACAGCGCCACTAGTTCAGCGGAGAAACGGCGGGGGGCTAAGGACGTTTCCAAAACTTCATTCATGGACTTCACACCAAACACAGGCAGCTCTGGATCGACCGCATGAATCTGATCCCGAATTTGAGATTCGAGCTGTGCAGGAGGAAGATCCGTGCGAAGCACCACACTTAGAATCCTACCTGTCTGCTGATAGACAGACGTGTAAATGTGCGGAATCGCATCCTTATCAAGCCCGTCGTGCTTGATATCTTTCATGATTCCAACCACAGTCACCCACGGCAAGTTAGGGTTCTGCCCTAATTTGAGGCGTCTGCCGATAGCGTCGCGATCAGGCCAATAACGGTGAGCAGTAGTTTCGTCAACGATCACCACCATCTCTTTACCCGCTTCGTCGCCTTCGTTGAAAACGCGGCCGCGAACCAATGGGCATTGAATCACCTTGAAATAATCGGGACTGATCCGAATTATCTCAGCCATCACCTGTTGAGAAGATTCGATCGGCATATCTTCAATGATCAGACCTCTGCTGTTCCGCGGAGGGCTGCCCGGGAGATCCGACGTCAAAGCGGCCGTTTCGATGCCGGGGATCGTACCCATCCGGCGTTGAAGTTCCCTGGCGAAAACCTCTTGGACTCCGATGTCGGGGTATGGATTAGTTTTTGGATCGTTGGGATTTGGCAGCCATATGCTCGCAGCGACCACCTTATCAGGGTTAAATCCAGGATTCTCCCGGAGCAGGAACCAAAAAGTGCGCAGCAGCAAACCCGCCCCGATCAACAAAACTACGGCAAGAGCCAACTCCGAAATAATTAGCGCTCCACGCAATTGGCTTGTCTTGCTGCCATACCCCGAACCCCATGCACCTTCTCGAATTGCCGAAACCAGATCTGCCTTGGCTGATTGGATCGCAGGTGCCAATCCAAATACTAAGCCGGTGACGAGAGAAATAAGAAGCCCAAACAACAGGACCCTCCAGTCGACATTAACTTCACTTAGTCGTGGAATCTTAGAGGGCACAAAGCGAACAATAAAACCTAAAGCGCTTGCCGCTGCGACGACTCCAGCAATGCCGGCAATCAAAGAAAGGACCAGCGACTCGGTCAGCATCTGACGAATCATCCGAACCCGGCTCGCTCCTACAGCGAGTCTCACAGCCATTTCGCGTTGCCTTCCAGAAGCCCGCGCAAGAAGAAGGTTGGCGATGTTGACGGAAGCAATGAGGATAATCAGGATCACAGTTCCCATCAGAACCAACAGCATGGGCCGGATGTCGCCGACAAGTGACTCCTGCAGCGGCTGAATTCGAATCGACCACTGAGATTTCGCGGGATAGTCCGTGGGAAAGTCATTTCTCAGTTGACTTGCCATCGTAGTAAGCTGCGCCTGAGCTTGCTGCACAGTCACATCAGGTTTAAGCCGCGCGATTGCTCCTAACAAAATTCGTGTGCTGCGCGCAGGCTTGGGCCAAGGGTCTGCACTGAATCCGCATGTCACCCATATCTCGACGTCCGTGGCAATCGTTTTACCGGGATGTCGAAACCCAGGGGGAACAACCCCGACAATCGTGTAAAGGTCGTTATCGAGACGGATACTTCGTCCAACAATTCCGGGGTCCGCTCCAAAGGAGCGACGCCATTCGCCATCACTAATGACGGCCGCTTCGGCAAAACCTAGCGCGAAATCCTGGGGACCAAATAGCCGCCCTACCTGGGGAGTTACTCCAAGCATGGAAAAATAATTGGGGCTCACGCCGGTCGCTTCGAGGCGCTCAGGCCGCTTCGCTCCTGTAACATTCGTACTGGTAGGAAAAACGGAGCTTACATCATCGAAAACTCCGGACCTAGAAAGGTCCTCCAGTTCAGGAACGGAAAATGTGACGTCATGCAACCCTAGACCAGGATTTTCAAAACTGACTTTAACCAGACGATCAGGATCACGGAACGGAAGAGAGCGCAATAGCACAGAGTTAACGATGCTGAAAATCGCAGTGTTAGCACCGATCCCCAACGCCAGCGTCAGAATGGCGACCGTCGTAAATCCCGGACTCTTGCGCAGCAACTTCAGTCCGTAACGAACATCCTGAAAAAAGCTACCCATAAGACCTCCCGACTAGGCTTGGGACCATCCAATCACTAATTCTCGTCGAATATATATGCTCCGTCAACTTCTTGCACGAATACACTGATTCATCCCGGACGATGCGATTGACGACTACTTTGAAATATTGGCCGATCCGTTAAACTCAACATCTACCCCTTAATATGAGCACTAAAGCATGTTCTGCTAGAAGTGACTACTATGGCCCAACAGGTAATGGATTGATCGTCGGTTGAGCCTGCGATTGAGAAGGGACCGACAGTTTCGTCCTGAAGTCGTCGCTCTATCGCTATAGAAAAACTGACAACCCTAGGTGTGTCGAATAATTGACGCATCAGCGGTGCATGAGAAACATTGAAGCCGCGGCAGCGCCTCTTTATAGAGATACTCTTTTATTTTTTTCTCCTGATCCCTCTTCTGGCGGACCTCACCAGTCCGGCTGATCCCACGTGAGGCTAACTTGCTTTCTCACAACCTGGAGAGGTCTTTCAACCTGGTCCCAACAGACCACGCCGAAATAATTGCGCGTGACGCGTGACGTTTCTGCCGCTTGGCCAACGGCTTCCAGTTTCCTCAGATCAATCAAACAGTGTAGTCACCTATAACCAACCGGACAACCCGCCTTTCGCAGAGAAGAAACCTAGACGATTAGTCGAGGTTCGTAACAGCGTCGCGTTATGTTATTTTTGGTGGCTGCACTGTCTGCACAATATTAAAGAAGAGTAACAACCGCAATAATCAGGGGATCTCGCCGCACTTCCGGAGTCAATGTGATAGAACAAAAAGCAATTCTGCTGGATATCGAGGGGACAACGGTACCCATCACTTTTGTCTACAACACCCTTTTTCCATATTCGCGCGAGCGCATGATTACCTACTTGTCTGCGCATGGAGACGACCCCGTGATACAGGATGCGCTTCTCGATTTGAAAGCGGACAATCAGCCAGATGTAGCCCTTGGCGCGCCGGCGTCAAACGGGAAAACGGGCTCCGAGTACTTAAACTGGGCTGCCACATATTGTCTCTGGCTAATGGACCGCGACCGCAAAACGACTCCACTAAAGACGATTCAGGGGCTCATCTGGGAAGAAGGGTTTAACGGAGGCGATTTGCAAAGCCAGCTATTCTCAGACGTGCCAGGATGCTTTTCCTCCTGGCGCGCGAACCACCACCGCATCGCAATTTATTCCTCAGGCAGCGTATCCGCTCAAAAACTGGTTTTCGGGTATACGCCGTTCGGCAACCTGTTGCCGTTTATTGACGCATTCTTCGATACCCGAACCGGCCCTAAGCAAGATGCAAAGAGCTACGAGATGATCGCCAGCGAATTGTCGTTGGAAGCGCGGGACGTGCTGTTTGTCTCCGACGTTCTCGCGGAACTCGACGCTGCTTCCCGTGCCGGTATGGCTGTAACACTATCTGTCAGGCCAGGAAATGCACCCATCTCGAATGGTCACCATTACCGAACTATAACTTCTCTGGCCGAACTGTAACCACAGCAATTGCTCAGCCTACCTGCCGGCATACTTGCCGATGATCAACTTGAGCTTCTTCCGCGCCGCCGCGGGGATCGTCTTCGGATCGGTGATTATAGCGTGCGCCAAGGCTGAACCGCATTTGCATCCCCTTTCGCGCGGCATTGCCGTCACGGTCGCGCGTATCACCTTCCCCGCGTTCTCAGTATTTTTCAACAGCACGGCGATTACCTGGTCCACTGTGACGGAATCGTGATGCGGATGCCAGCAGTCATAATCAGTCACCATCGCAACCGTGACATAACATATCTCCGCTTCGCGCGCGAGCTTTGCCTCTTGCAGGTTGGTCATGCCGATCACGTCCATGCCCAAACCACGATACACGTTCGACTCCGCCTTGGTAGAGAACTGCGGCCCTTCCATGCATAAGTATGTTCCGCCGCGCGTAGAAGTCACGCCCGCCTTCTTGCAGGCGGCGTCGATCACACCCGCCAACTCCCCGCACACGGGGTCTGCGAACGCCACATGGGCGACGACTCCACCCCCGAAAAATGTATCCACACGGTGCCGCGTGCGATCGAAGAATTGATCCGGAATGACGAACTCAAGCGGCTTGTGTTCTTCCTTAAGCGACCCAACGGCCGACACAGAAACGATCCGCTCGACTCCCAGCTGCTTGAACCCGTGGATATTGGCTCGAAAATTCAATTCACTGGGAAGTATCCTATGCCCGCGAGCGTGACGCGCCAGAAAAGCGACCTCGCGGCCCTCGAGCGTACCACACACGTAAGCATCGGACGGCGCACCGAACGGCGTTGTCAGCTTCACTTGTTTTATCTTACTCAGACCCGGCATAGCATACAGCCCACTGCCGCCAATGATTCCAATTTCCGCTTGTCCCACTTAGCCTCCGAGCATCATCTGAGTTAATCAACCGGTGATTATATAGCCGACACTTCTAACCCCGTCCAGATTCCTTCCAAGAAGCGCTTCTAGTGATATCACCGGAAGACAAATATATAACAAGCAGAAACGCTGTTTTGCGATTGTTCGCTCCCTGTTACCCAAATGTTTTCACCCCTACTTTTAGTTTAGGTTTCGCCTCACCCGTTTTGCCGTTCCACATCTCCAGCTGGCAAGCGACAATCCCACCCGTGGCTCCTAGTGAGAGGAGCACCATAGCACCCCAATGATTAATTCTGCGAATTTGGATAACCGCTGGCTGTCCAGGTTCGAGCCGGTTGGGAAATGAGAGTCGCTCGAGGTATGAGACGCCGGGGATACGAAGATTTCGTGCCTTCGTACCAGCAAGAACGCAGTTGGTCAGTTGCCCTCTTGAAACAGTCAGCATTCGTTGAGATCGAGGGCACGACATCACACCGATCGGTTGTCCGGAGAGCGAGTGTATTCCAACAGACACCGTCGGATTAATTCCACGTTTGCGGTCCACCAATGCCTCGTTTCAAGAATGCGCTTTCAGTTGAAATCAATGGGCTGAAGACCCTTATACCTTCAGGAGCGAAATACATGTCTCTAAATAGTGGAGCAGCATCGGCAGTAAGTACACTTAACGAAACCCCACGAACGCTCGACGCACGCACCCGCGAGTTACTGGCGGAATCCGCGCTTCTGACCGAACAGTGGTGCGAACAATGCACCCGCAAGCCAAAGGGCGGCATGGAGGAGTGGGCCAAGGACAATCGTCCTGGCAACGCTGACGACTGCGCGTGGTATCACGGCACGTGGCAATACTTGCGCCTTCTTGACATGGTGGCGGTACCGGACTGGCATCGCGAGTTCTATCACGAAGCGCTAGGGAAGATCCTACGGCGGAAACCAAAGGCGAACGTTCTGATTTCGGCATGCGCCGATTACGGTATGCTGGCCATGCTGCACGAAGCCATGGGACTCACCGGCGCTACTCCCAAGATTGTCATCTATGACATTTGCAAGACTCCCCTACTTTCATGCCAATGGTATGCCAAGCGGCACGGTATCGCTATCGAGACCAAGTGCGATAACATCATTACAAACCCAATCCCTGAAGCACCCTTCGATCTTATTGTGACCGATGAATTCTTTACGGTTTTGAAGGCCGAGTACAAGCCGCTTATTACGAACAAGTGGAAACAACTCCTGAAACCTGGCGGTTCGGCGGTTACGGTTGCCATGTTGGGCGGCGAGACAACACCTGACCTCCGGAGGAGTTATGCTGAGCGCGCCCGTCAATTGTTAGAGGCCTCAAACGGCAATTTCTTGTCGGGACAAAATGAACAACAAACCGAAGCGGTTATCGATCGCTTTGTCACGTTTGCGGAACTCCACACGCGTCATATGGTGACAAGTGAAAACGAAGTTCATTCTTTGCTCTCAAGCTTCGATGATGTTACAGTTCGACGCATTACAACCCCGGGTGAGTGTGTCAATCCGACTGACTCTTTTCAGATCGTGGCTACCTTAGCTGAACGCAAGTAGGTGAGGTTCTCTTGATTCCAGAGCTATAGCCTGGAACTGTCGACTTGCATCACCGGGCTCTTTTGCCTTTTTGGAAGGGAGCCCGGATGTCTTGTTTTCAACGGAGCTCGATGATTCAGCTTGTAAGCTTCCGCAACAGGTGAGCCGCCTTATTAGGTATCGTTCAGGGGCCTTCCCAAACTCTTGCAGTCGATTCGACAGAACAATTGCTAAGCCTTAAGTATTATGCGGCGAAGGGTGTTTTTTCGGGCTCGGCGATCTTTCGCTCGCCGCCTACAGCGGGCATAAGCAATGGCCAACCCCGGCGTAGTACGTAGTCAAGCCACGCACCGGCCATCTGTGAAGTTAAGACGGCCGCCAGTACAAGAGTCGTATAGAACTTCGGGCTGATGATCCCGGCATCAAACGCGACGCTAGCCAGAACGATACCTGGTCCACCGCGCGCGTTAGTCGTAATTGCGAGGTTGATGAGATCCAACCCGCGGAACCCCGCGAAACGCCCCGCCAGAGATACCGAAATAATCTTCACCGCACAACTTCCCAAGATAAATGCAGCAATCATCCCAAAGGACAGCCCATGAATCAAGTCGAGTTTCAATCCAACAATTGCAAAATATACGGGGATAAAAAAAGCAAATGAAACCTTCCCTATTGCGTCGAGCGCCTCCGAAAACAGTTTGCGCCTCTTGTGGACAACGGCAAAGCCGGCAAGAAAGGCGGCAAATACCAGGCTAACATTGAGTGCTCCAGCAACTACACAATATCCGAGAAGAACCGCAATCGTATAAGCCACAGGCGAATGTTTCGCGACCACGTTGAATCGTGACCTGTTAATCCGTTTTACGATTCGAGGAACGATTGTTAAGCCCAGCCCAAAGAATGTAATCGTTCCGATCAAATGAACCGAAATCTCCCTTGAGTTGACTACAGTTTTGCCGGCGATCGCGGTCGCTACCGCCAGCGCCAACCACAGCACGATGTCCTCCAGCATGGCGACACCGAGAACGATTCTTGCGAAGCGAGTATGGAGTATCTTCAAATCGGCAAAAATCTTCGAAACAACTGGAACGGAAGTTACAGCGACCCCAACGGCGAGAATGATGATCAGGGAAATGCGATTACCGTTGGGGCCAGCGAGAGCCGAGCTGATGAGCTGCGGTCCCAACATAAGTCCGAGAACAAATGGCATTCCCGTACCCACAATGGCAAGCCAGGCCACTTCGCGGCGCTCTTCCCGGCCAAACAACTCGTGGGTTTCCGCCCCTGACAAGAACATCAGCAACAACAACCCGAGCCAGTAAACGAAATTCAAAATGTTTACCTGATGCTTCGTGGCTTCCATCAGCCCTGACGCGAACGGTAATCGGCCGATCAAATCGGGCCCCAGCACGATACCCGCGAGGATTTCGCCAACCACCTTTGGCTGCCGCAGTTTCACGAAGAAGTAGCCGCACAACTGCGCCAAGCCGACCAACAGTAGGAGTATAAACAGGACCGAAGTCAAGTCAGAATTTGACACGTTTGCTCCCCGGCATCCTTACGGATGCCTAGCGTAAGAAAGGTTGTTGTGAAGGTTTCAAGAAGAGGACTCGAAACCTATTCCTCGTGAGAAGAAGGTTCCCTCAATAACGAAGGCCCCTTGGTTTCCAAGGTGATGAAAGCACACAAGACCGTCGTCTTAGCTCGGTTTGTAGATGATCGTTGGCTGCCAGCACAGCATTACTGCGAGCCCGCCCGCCGCTAAATAAGTTAGGCTACTGCTGCCCGCTCATGACTGTCGTTATCGTCGGTGTTGTTCGTGGACTCGCCCGTTTCCGCCAAAGCATATTCCAGTTCCAACAAGCCCTTTTCATTCAAGTCGGCAAGAGGAAAGTCGGATGGGCTGAATCTCTCGGCTTCAGTGGAAACAGAAAGCGTGATCAGTTTCCGCACAGTTCTGACAAACTCGTCGAATAGTTTGTCAACCGTCGCAGAACGGTGGAGCGCGTTACTATAGACCCAGGTTATCCCGAGCTTTCCGTCAATAATGTAACCTCTGACTTCGAACAAGTAACCACGGCCAGCACGTGGGTCGCGAGTAGGCGTTACCTGACCGGTAAGTTGCTCGAACATGTCGTTCGGCCGAGTTTGTTCGTCTAAATCGCCAAGATAGCTGAATTTGATCTGTGCCTGCGGCATCAAACTCAGCTTCGAAGACAATGTCAAGTCCTTACTGTGGTAGCGCAATAGTCCATATTATACACCGCGTCTTGGAATGCGTCGGACTTGCTCCTTGACGGATTGAAGAGTTTCGCCTAAATCCTCAAAATGCAACTTCTGCAGAAGAACGGGCGCAGTCGTGGCGAATGCTCCAACGGTTCGCGAAAGGTTCACGTCCGAAAACAAGTCTTCCCTTCCATGTGCTTCAACCTCCACCAACAACTCATTGGTTGTCGTCCAGCTACTCAGGCTTCGAGCAAACGCCGTTAGGAGTAGTTCGCTTGCGTCGCTATGGTTGACGGCGGTGGCATGTTGCAATAAGCTCTTGGTCTCCTCGGGCTCCAGCGACCGAGAAATGCTGACTTCAGATTGCACGGTATTGTCGTCACCCGTTAGATCGACAGGGAGATCCGCGATCATGGACCTGGCCTCATCCAGCCATTCGCTAGCTCGTCCAGCATGGGCCGCTGCCCCATACCGCTGGTAGAGTCGCGCGAAGTCCCTTCCGGCGATTCTCGCTCGTGCCACTCTCTTAGAACATAGAGTTCCCGATTCAGAAACACATCTCGAC